>Ga0209692_10000167_pt1 | contig 212485 bp, 196 predicted proteins | sample tdDd472_FD_187129 | JGI IMG/M metagenome (GOLD analysis project Ga0209692, IMG submission 187129) | Marine sediment microbial communities from the Atlantic coast under amendment with organic carbon and nitrate - tdDd47.2 (SPAdes)... | ecosystem: Environmental > Aquatic > Marine > Coastal >... | reverse complement strand
CTACAATCAGCATCAACTCGCTCCAGCGGATGGCAGTGGTTTGATCGGGGCACTCCGGCAACTCAAACTGCCCTTTTTCCAACCGCTTGTAGTAGAGGGTAAAGCCTCCTGTTTCCCAATGGAGTAGCTTGATGCGGTTGCGTTGCTTGTTGATGAAAATATAAACCGCCCCACTAAACGGATCTCGATCCATTGCCGATCGCACCAGTCCCGAGAGGCTGTCAAAGGACTTGCGCATGTCGGTGGGTTCGCTATAAAGAAAATACCGATGTGATGAGCCTGTTGATTCATGTTTTTTATATTCTCTCATTCGAAGAAATTGGACTTCTCCATTAACAGTGGTTCGATAATGCTTAGCAACTATTTTTTCATTATCAGAGGATATTAACCACTCCTCTAATTGACCAATTGGTATCCCTTCGGCAATGGGCCTTTTCGCTTGCCAAGTCCATACCGGAAGCCAGCATGGTACTTGGACTTGACAAAAAGGTCAGCTCCTCTTCACTTTCCCTAACTTGTCCTTTGTAATGACCCCATAACAAGTCAATGATCTTCTCGCCCATCATCCGGCCTTCGTTGAGTAGGCAATGGCTTGGGGCGCTACGCTAGCATCTATCAACAGTTTCCCCTTATAGTTGGTATTGCCTGCCGGAGGGCCATCATCTTCGTCCGGTTTGCCTGATCGCTCATTTTCGGCTTGAAGACTGGAAATGTCAGGCAATAGTTTGTCTTTGGTAATACCCAATAGCTGCTCACTGATGGACTGAAGAAGGTCTGGTGTCAACTTTTTGTGGATATCTACAAAAAGAAAGGCATCAAAAGGATCTTCTGTACAGAAAGTACTGAAGATAGATATTCTCCTTGATCTGTTCTATTGTTTCCGGTCGTCATAATCAATGAGGTGCTTGATTATTACTCCCCAATCAAAATCCTGAGGCTTACTGAACAATCGAGGGTAAGCTGGTTTTGAGCGATGTATTCACGAAGCGATGCACGCTTTTTTGAGAGATTCTTCATAATCCCTTGCACTTTTTGGTTTCTTATTATCCCAAAATAAAACCTACAGGAATCTCAAACAAATAAATGTGATTTCTCAGCAAAGCCTAATTATTGAACAGTTGGTTTTTTGTCCTCTACCGTTGGTGACATTCATTTTAGTGAACAACACATAGGCATCTTTATTATCTATATGATCGGTGCACGATACTGAAATACTGATAAAAGCTATTAGAGGGTATTTTAAAAATGACAGGCTAAAAGATCTCATTATTTAAAATAAAGATTATCACGATTGATTTTGTTTAGTGAGATTCCTCGATTCTTTTCCCAAAAAATCAGTCATAAATCGACGATTTGCTTGAGACCGAAATTTCTCCATAATAAATCAATCGTGATAATGTCTAATCTTAAATTAAGATTCAAATGTGGATTCTGCGTATAGATATCGGTTGGAAAAGCATGAATTAACGTTCGCTATAAATTCTATTCTTTATATCATTATATAAAATCTTTCCTCCTTCAATGAACAATAATATAAAAGGCAAGCCTATGAGTTTTTGAAATAGGCTATAACCGAAGGCGTGTAAGAATTCAATGTCCCATTTTTTGCCAATCACTGCTGTGGATAATGTTAATATCAATACGGAAGTGAGACTCAAAACAAGCAGCTTTAGAACCTTTTTATTATTGTAAAACAATAATATAATTAGCAAGTAATGTAAGGAAATGTATAAAGGGAAATAAAATAACCATCCAGTTATATTGTTTTTAACATCATCCGATGTTCTAAAATCGTTCATAATTAAAAATATATTCTCTACACTGTATCCAAAAAATAGAGCCACATTTTCAAACACCCTTGAAAAAAAAGCTGATATAGGTTCTTTAAAAAAACCCAAAGCCATAATTATTAGGGAAACAAACCAAGAAACTATTTTTATGAAGTTTTGGCCTCTCATTGATTCTTACCAATCATTGAAAATCGATTCAACCAAAATCTCCATATTAGAAAAATTATCAGGTATACCACGAAAACATAAGTATACTTATGATTAAAATCGAAAGATTCCTGAAAATACTTATAATTCAAGGCTAGAATAATCTCTCGCCCCACATTTATCAAAAAGATAATAATTGAACCAATGGGGATAAAGATGGCTTTCCACTTCCAAGGACCAGGAAACGCTAAAAGGAATCCAATATACAAAGCCATTAATTCAAAGCCGTTACACTCATCTGCAACTAGTACGACAGGTTGGTTGTCAATAAAAACATATCTTGAACTGTTTGGGTCAGAGCTGTCAATGATTTTTTGATCACTTTCATAGCCCAGAATACTTAAGCCGATCTTGGTCCCATTGACTACCTTTTCTGTTAACAATCTATTTGCCCTGCCATCAGGGACTATAAATCCATGATAAACAATTAACCAGCCTACGAATAGTATGCTTGCTTTAGTTGCAAACTCTTTCAATATTTTCTTAATCTGATCATTCATGTCAATGATATTCTTACAAATCTTATAAAAAATCCACTAATTTGAGATGGTTAATAGCAATGAATAATCATTATATTTGCAGTTCTCATTTGCGGCTATGACTAACCATCGTTACTCCAAATTTTTCCCAGTTCTGTTTTTAATAGCAGATTTAGTTTGTCTTAATCTGAGTATAAGCTATGCGAATTTTGATAGATTTGGGGTATTTCTTTATACGAATGAGAGTTATTTTACTCTTCAGCTTGTTCTGAACCTTGCTTGGTTATTGATCTTTTTCATGATGAAACTTCATGAGATTAGTCGTGAGTCAAGACTCATTGATCATATTAACAAGGTCCTTAGCGGGTTGGTGATTAACCTATCAGTGGTATTTGCACTTTGGTTTGTTGCTAAACCATTTTATTATTCCAGACAGCATTTATTCATCACCTACCTGGCTTTTACTGTTCTTCTTATTATTTGGAGGACGGGCTGGCATTATCTTATAAGGTATTCCAGGAGAAAGGGCTTCAATATAAGAAATGTGGTTATTGTTGGTTATGATAGCCTTGCATCTGAATTGGAGCTCCATTTTAGAGCAAATAAAGGGCTTGGGTACAAATTTCTAGGATATTTTGACAACAATGCGCAGGAATCAAGAGGTAGATATTTGGGAAGCGTATCTGCTATTAAAGAGTATGCCAAGAAAGAACAAATAGATGTCATTTTCTGCTTCCTGCCTCGCCTGATTGATGCAGAAATTAAGTCCATGATCGATTTTGCAGAGAACAACTTGATCAAAGTAAAGATCATTTCTCAGTTTAGTCGTCTTGGTAATAAGAGCCTCAGTATTCAAAAGTTTGGAGATATACCAATCATCAATGTTGGTACAATTCCATTGGATAACCGCTTGAATCAAGCGGTGAAAAGAGGATTTGATTTGATTTTTTCAACTCTTGTTCTGGTCTTTATTTTTTCATGGCTGATTCCGATAATAGGAATCTTGATTAAGCTGGAATCAAAAGGCCCAATCTTTTTTAAACAACTGAGAAATGGTCGGGACAACCATCCTTTCGCTTGTTGGAAGTTTAGGACTATGGTTGTAAACAATGAAGCTGACACAAAGCAGGCAACAAAGAACGACTCTAGAATAACAAAGGTTGGAGCTATTCTTAGAAAGACCAGCATTGATGAGTTACCACAATTTATCAATGTATTCTTGGGTGAAATGTCAGTTGTTGGGCCAAGACCACATCCAATAAAGTTGAACCAGGAGTTTCAGCCAAAAATTGACCGTTTTATACAGAGACACGCCGTAAAGCCCGGAATTACTGGATTGGCTCAAGCAAAGGGATTCAGAGGGGAAACTGCAGCTTTTAGTGATATGAGTGGTAGAGTTCGGTTAGACAAATTCTACGTTAAAAACTGGTCTTTGATTTTAGACTTTAAGATAATTGTGCTGACAATTGTCTCTATATTACGGGGTAGCGAAAATGCGTATTGACATAATATTTCCCATCTATCCAGCTTTTCCGTCAATTCATCGAAATAATTATATTGGTTCTGGTTTATTTCATACTTTAGACTTGTAAATCGTCAAGTCTCATGACCATACTTTTATCCGTCTTAACCGCTTTTACAGTAACATTCATTTTACTACCTATCATTATTAAGGTCAGTAAGTCGATAGACTTACTTGATGCTCCAGATAGAAGAAAGATCCATAATATATCAACTCCTGCACTTGGAGGAATTGCTATTTTCATAGGAAGTATCACAGCATCCACTATGACCATTCCTTTTTATTTACTAGCTGACTTGAAGTATCTGTTTTTTGCGCTTCTCATCATATTTCTTATGGGATTAAGAGATGATATTTCCAGCTTGTTGGCAAAGCATAAGCTGTTTGTCCAAATATTCGCTACCCTTCTGGTTGTCCAATTTGCTGGAATCCGCCTGCATGGATTGTATGGAATTTTCGGTATCGATGCTATGCCAGAATGGTTCAACATCTCGCTTACCATGTTCGTGATAGTTGCATTGACCAATAGTTTTAACTTGATAGATGGTATAGATGGTCTTGCTGGCTCAATTGGAATTCTTATCTTATCGTTCTTTGGCTGGGTTTTCTTGATGACTGGGCAAGTACATTTTGCCATTTTCGCATTAGCGGTGGCTGGAGCGGTTTTTGCCTTTTTGTTTTTCAATTGGCATCCATCAAAAGTTTTTATGGGTGATACAGGGTCAATGATTCTGGGTTTTGTCATCTCTTCATTAGCTATAGAGTTTATCAATGGCGCATCTGAAGTTAGTTTATTGGGTCATGAGTTAACCTCAACAGTTGGACTTGCAATAGCGATTTTAATCCTGCCTGTTTATGATACCTTAAGGGTATTTACAATCAGATTTGTGAATGGAAAGAATCCCTTGGATCCTGATAGAAACCATATTCACCATGGGTTACTTAAACTGGGTATGAATCATGCTGAGGCGGCATTGACGCTTGTATCTGTGAATTTGTTTATTCTAATCTTAGGTGTATTGCTAACACCACATTTAAATAACTTGATGTTAACCCTTGTGGTCCTTGCAACAGCAGCAACGACTACTGGCATTCTTGATTTTAAATTGGCAAAAAAGAAATATCTGGGCAAACAAGCTACTGTTCTGCCTAAAGGAGATCTTTATATCTCTAAATCTGCCTAAGACACATCCATTTATTATTTTTGCGCCTCATCTTATTTTGATTTATGAAAGAGAAGATAGAGGAGTATAAGCACGCAATTCGAAAAGCGGTTGCAAATTCTGCTGATGAGCTTGAAACTTTCAGACTTGATTTTATCAGTCGTAAAGGGTTACTCACCAGTTTATTTGAAGAATTCAAAACTGTACCAAATGAGCAGAAGCGAGTTCTGGGGAGTGAGCTGAATGAACTTAAGCAACTGGCGCAAGCTAAATTTCAGGAGCTAATCCAAGGCCTTGAAGAAAGGACTTCCAGTGCTGAATCTGTTAGTGTTGATGCCACATTACCACCAATATCAGATCAGGGGACGATTCACCCACTATCAAAAATCAAAAACAGAATCATTCAGATATTTGAGCGGCAAGGATTCAGTGTGAAGGAAGGGCCGGAAATTGAAGATGATTTTCACAATTTCACAGCTTTGAATTTTCCTGAAAACCATCCGGCTCGTGAAATGCAGGACACTTATTTCATTGAGAAGAATCCAGATGTACTCTTAAGGACGCATACATCTAATGTTCAGATACGTCTGATGGAGCATGGTAAGCCACCTTTTAGGTCTATTATGCCTGGTAGGGTCTATCGTAATGAGGCGATTTCCGCTAGGGCACATTGCTTTTTCAACCAGGTTGAAGGACTGTATGTTGATCGAAATGTTTCTTTCAAAGATTTAAAACAAACATTGTATCATTTTGCCCAGGAGCTTTTTGGCAAAGATACTCAGATACGGTTCCGTCCTTCCTTTTTCCCTTTCACTGAGCCAAGTGCTGAAATCGATATTAGTTGTTTCATCTGTAAAGGTGATGGCTGCAAAATCTGTAAACACACAGGCTGGGTAGAGATTGGAGGCTCTGGAATGGTAGACCCCAATGTGCTAGAAAGCTGTGGGATTGATCCTAAAGAATACAGCGGTTTTGCTTTCGGTATGGGAATTGAGCGAATAGCAATGCTTAAATATCAGATTAATGATATTCGACTTTTCTCCGAAAATGACATGAGGTTTTTACAGCAGTTTTAAAAGCAAGGAATGGAATTGCTCGATCAGAGCAATTCCTCTATTAGTATTTCTTCTGTTTTACCTTCAGCCTCAGCTTTGAAGTTTCGAACAATCCTGTGAACTAGCACAGGCTTGGCTATTTCCTTTACGTCTTCAATGTCTGGTGAGAATTTGCCTTTTAACAAGGCATTGCACTTAGCAGCCTGAACAAGAAACTGACTTGCTCTAGGTCCAGCTCCCCACTCCAGGTATTCATTACTGATCTCCGAAGCATGTTCTGTCATTGGTCTGGTCTTATGAACTAGGGAGACAATATATTCAAATACATTATCTGCTACAGGAACCTTTTTGACTAGCTTTTGAAACTTAAGAATTTGTTCTTTTGAGATGATTTTATTGATCTCTTTATCATCACCGGAAGTGGTTTGCTTGATGATGTCCAACTCCTCTTGTAAAGAAGGGTAGTTTAACTTGATCATGAACATAAATCGATCCAGTTGGGCCTCTGGTAACGGGTAGGTCCCTTCCTGTTCAATTGGGTTTTGAGTGGCAAGAACAAAAAATGGCCGATCAAGAACATAGTTTTTACCTCCTATTGTCACAGCTCCTTCCTGCATTGCTTCCAAAAGAGCTGACTGAGTCTTTGGAGGAGTTCTATTGATCTCATCCGCTAAAATAACATTAGCGAAAATGGGTCCTTTGATGAATCGGAAATTCCGCTCTTGATCAAGCGTTTCAGCTCCTAAAACATCAGAAGGCATTAAGTCCGGTGTAAACTGAATTCGGTTGAAGTCAAGTCCAAGAGAACTGGCTATGGTATGAACAAGTAGCGTTTTTGCTAGTCCCGGAACACCAACTAGCAGCGAATGGCCCCCACAAAAAATTGAGGTGATAAGAAGTCTAACGACCTCTTTCTGACCAATAACTACTTTGCCAATTTCTGTTTCGAGTTGCTTATAAGCCTGATGTAATTCTTTTGCTACTTCAACCTCGTTATCAAGTTCTGCCATAATCTATTGTTCTAATAGGTTACAATTATCATATTCCGGATCTATCTCAATATAAACCTTGTCTCTGGCTTCTTCAAACCAATTGGATAGAATACGATTTCGTTTGTCATTTAATGCCGCCGCGGCAATCTTTTGATAGTCATCTTTTAAATTGGCCTGATGCGGCGGTATTCTGTTTTTGTAATAAAGAATCCTATACGCTCTGGATCCATCCGGTAACTGAAACTCCATAGGTTTCGATATTGTCCCTGTTTCCATAGTATCCAATGTGAAGAAAATGTTTGGGTCAAGCTGTTCTACAGAGACTCTCATGGCTTCAGTATCGTCTACAAAAAATCCGCCGTTGGATGAAGTTTCCTGGTCGTCGGAGTAATCTTTTGCAGCTTCCATAAATGTCAGGCTGTCATTTTGTATTGCAGTCCGGAGACTATCCAGAAATTCTTCTGCTCTAAGGAAGTCTTCTGAAGAAGGTTTAGGTGAAATGAGAATGTGTCGTGATTTAAATGTGTTACCTCTCTTTTCCTGTAACTCAATCAAATGGAAACCAAATTGAGTTTCTACAGGCATTGAAAGCTCACCTTCTTTCATGGTCATTGCTGTGGCCTCAAATTCCGGCGCTAGTTCACCACGCTTGAAAAAAGGAAGCTCACCTCCTCTTGCAGCAGAACCCGGATCTTCAGAATATTGTCGGGCAAGGCTGGCAAATGACTCTCCTTTGAGTATTCTTCCTCTCAACTCATACATGAGTTGTTTTACTTCATCTTTTTGTTTCTTGCCGGGTTTTGCATTGCGCACAATCTGTCCTACGGTTACTTCTGTACTAAAGAATGGCAAACTATCCCTTGGTATTTGATTGAAAAACTTTTTCACTTCTGCCGGAGAAACTTTAAGATCAGATGTAATTTCTTCCTGCATCCTTTGGGTAGTCATTTGCTCTTTGATGTCATCAAATAGTTCTGCCTGAATCTGATCCAGTGATTTCTTATAATACTTTTCAATTTCTTCTCTCGATCCAACTTGTGAAATCATATATTCCATCCTGCGGCTCAGATTACTCTGAACCTCTGCATCAGCTACCTCCACTGAGTCAATTTCAGCTTTAGCCAGAAGCATTTTATTCACAACAAGTTGTTCCAGGATCTGGCATTTTGCATCTCCACTGCGAAACTCTCCTCTGGAGAGATAATCCAGGTAAGCTTTTTCCAGGTGTGATTTAAGGACGATGTAATTGTCTACCTTGGCAATGATTTTATCAATTACCAAAGGTTCAGATTGAGCATATGTGGATATTGAAATTCCTATCAATAACAGGCTAATCCCTATAGACTTCAAACAGGTTGCTGTGCTTCGCTTCATCATAAATTTCTTCTTCTAATGCCTTCTTCAAAGCTAATTTTCTCTTATTGATAATGATGTCTTTAATGTCTTCCTGTATAAATTCTAACGGTGAAATTTCATCAGAAATTTTGTAGTCATAGATATTCAAAAAGAAAATAAATTCCTCATTGGAGGTTTCAGAATATTTGTTTCTAGACAGAAATGCATTTTTGTTCTCAAGAGATTCCAAAGGAGTATCGAATATCAATTCATCAAAAATGACCCAGACACTGTCTTCCAAAAAGGACTTTGTAGCAAACTGACCCGTGTAAGATTTGATATCGTCAAAGTTGCTCTCAGGATAAGCTCTGAAGTTTCTCCTGAACTTGTTTAAGTTAGGTGAGTTTTTTGGAACCTGGGCGAATATGCATTTAACAATGTTTTGCTTGAGCAAAAAATTATCTGATTTCTCTTCATAATACTGCTGAATACTCTCCTCACTTATTTCCCTATCCAAATGCTCGGCAATATATTTTTTCTCAAAAGCATGAACCATCAAGGCGTATCTGTAGTCCAGTACTTTTCTTTCAATTTCTGCCTCGTTGAAGTCTAAAGCCTGTGATGAACGGGAAATCATTAGCTGTTTTTTCACCCAATCTTCCACATACTTTGCAGCCATTTTGGAACTGTCATCGGCACTGATGCTTGCCGGAAATAGTCCTTCCAGATCGGAAGCATAAAGATAGCTCTCCATGCACCTGGCGATGGGAGGTTCTGTGGCCAACTCTTTGGGTTTAAAAAATTCACAACCTAATGTAGCTAGGGCTAAAAGGAACAAGCTGTACTTCATTTGTTAAGCTTTTTTGTCAGCTTGCAAATATTGTAATTCTTCTCCGTTGAGAATTCTATTTTGTCCATTATTCTCTTGACCAGCATAAGTCCGACACCACCTTTTCTTCTGGAATTGACAATTTCGTCCATTGTAGGCTCGGAATAGGCACTAAGATTGAATTTGATGCCCTGATCTTTTATGATAAAAGTTACCAGTTGATGTGGGCTCATGTCAACCTGAACTTCAAGTTTGTGGCTTGGATTGCACTTATTAGAATGGATAATCAGGTTGGCACAGATCTCATCTACTGCCAAAACCAGTTTGTGAGCCTCTATTTCCTGAACATCATTTGAGATTAGGATGTCAGAAACAAAAGCCCGGATGGTGGCCAGGTTGGTTTTGCTACACGATATGGTCAGTTTATCCTTCATTCAAAACAGTCAGCGCTTCTTCCTTGGAGCCTGATATATTCATTAAATGCTGCAGTCCTAAAATTTCAAAAACCTCACTTACCTGTTCCTGAAGACCATAAATCACAAGTTTCACTTCTTCTTTTTTGAGCTCTTCCAGGTAAGAAATAAACACTCCCAGTCCTGCGGAAGAAATGTATTCCAGTTGACCGAGATCAATAAGGATTTTTTTAAAGTTTTTTGAGGCGTGATTTAGCGCATTGTCCAACTCAATGGAAGAACTTGCGTCTATCTCTCCGGCAACATCAATTACCTGTATGTCTTCTTCTGTATGGGTGTTTATTTCTACCATAATTAAGATTTAAATCTGACAAGCGTCAGCGTATAGTCATCGTCCAGTTTATTCCCATTTAAGAACTCGATCAAATCTTCAATGAGAGAGTCGTTTAGTTTATCCAGAGGTTCGTTGATATGTTTCAACAGAGATCTCTGAAGTCCAGTAGCTCCATATTGTTCCCTTTGTTCATTCTTTGCTTCTACGATTCCATCTGTATATAGCAGCAACAAATCTCCTGGTCCATAGCTAAAGGTTTCTTCTTCTACGTAATCGTTATACTCGGAGTTTCTGATGATGCCCAGCCCAACACCGTCTGCTTCCAGTTGCTTGATTTCTTTAGAAGCTGCACTGTAGTACATAGCCGGACAATGGCCAGCTCTAACATAGTTTAGCTGCTTATTATTAGTGTTTAACACAAAATACATGGCAGTGATAAATGAGTTTCGCTCAAGGCATTTACCTAAAGCCAGATTGGCAGAAGTGATAAAACTTTTCGCACTGGTTTCCTGCTGTGCCAGGCTGTGAAAGATTCCTCTCATCTGTGCCATGTTAAAAGCAGCTGAGGTTCCCTTACCGGAAACATCACCAATCACCAGGTTGAAAATTCCTTCGGCAGGTTCGGTGATGTCATAATAATCACCGCCAACTTCATCAGCCGCCATGCTGTATGCTGCTATTTCAAAGCATTCATTATGTTCCAGTATTGATGGAAGAAGGCTCTTCTGAACACTTTTGGCAATTTTCAGCTGTTCCTTGTATCGCTCATTTTCGATTGCTTCTTGTATCAATCTGAAGTTTTCAATGGAAATACTCGCCTGGTTCACAAACGTGGTAATGATATCAACCATTTCGCGGTTGAAGGCATCTCCAACCTCCTGAAGCAGAATCAGTGTTCCTATTTGAGTATTCTGAACCAGAATAGGAACAGCGATGATTGACTTATAGTCCGGATGACTTAGTGTGCCAATAACTTTGTGAGGAGCAAACTCTTTGGTCAACTGGTAACTGAGAATTTTTTTAATGAATTCCTGCTTTACACTCTGTTTGATGTCTGGTACAGTTACAGAAGCAATAGCTCTGGTGATTAAAGTTGTTGAGCCGTCATTTTCCTTGACCTCCAACCAGGCGGCATCTGCAAAAACTGCACTCATTGAACTTTCAAGCAGTATATCGTAAGTCTGTTCTGTACTCTGGCCAGCAGGAATCGATTGACTGAGCTTTTGAAAATCAATTGCTTCCTGGAGTTTTCGTTCAAAGACTGACGAAGTAGGAAGGTTGAAAAGTGTCACCAAAGTTGCAATGGTGGCGTAGAGAATGATAAATACAAATGTAGCTACAAAGTAGACCCGTTCCAGCAGGTCAATATCAAGGAGCTCTGTATCTGAAAAACTCATCAAGTTGAGCATGAAATGATACAGGTAAATCCCTGAGAGCAAGATAAAGAGAATGCTTTTCCACTTTTGCTTGAAATTGAGGTAAGCAATCCATTTCAGGTTGAATGAAAGCACCAATCCCAGACCTCCCAGGAATATTAATAAGGTATTGAAATTGACACTCAGGTAATTGTTTCCAAACAGGTCAAAGATCAAACTAGCCATTAAGGCATATTCGAAGAATGTCCAGAGCTGAATTAGATTTTTTGATTTTTGATATAGGATCAACCTTTTCCAAACCACGAATGTGGATACCAGGTAAATGATAACCAGGGCGATGAGAATATTATACAGGAAGTTGATGGTGAGAGGGTTCTCACTGATCGTACTATTACCAAAGATGTAAAAAAACATTCGGATCAGTAATGAACCTATCGTGGTTACCAATCCAGTGATAAATACTCTCCACAAAAGATCAATGAAATTGATGCTGTCTGCTTTGGTGATGGTATACCGGTAAAAAGCCATGGTAGAGAGCACCATGGTAGTCAGAAAGATTTGTGGCAGAATTTTGGACAGGTCTACGTTGAGCTGGTATTGCTCTACGAAGAGCATGTACAAATCAAAAAATGTAAATAGCAACCAGGAAAGGATTCCAGCCAGGAGGCTAAGTCGTATTTTGATTTTGTTAGAGAGCATTGGCGTATGGCAAAAATACGTGGGTAGCAGATAATAAAAAAACCATCCTACTCGAACGCAGGATGGCTTTCACACTTTTTAACGTATGAAGAAATATTATCTTCTGCTATAGTTTGGGGCTTCTCTGGTAATAGTGATATCATGCGGATGGCTTTCTGCCACTCCAGCAGCCGAAATCTTCACAAACTTAGCTTCGTGTAGCTTTTTGATGGTGTCTGCACCACAGTATCCCATTCCAGCCCTGAGTCCACCAGTAAGCTGGAATAGTACTTCAGCTACCATGCCTTTATAAGGAACTCGTCCCACAATTCCTTCAGGAACCAATTTCTTTATGTCATCTTCAGCATCCTGGAAATATCGATCTTTCGATCCGTCTTCCATTGCTTCCAATGAACCCATTCCTCGGTAGGTTTTGAATTTTCTGCCTTCGTAAATGATTACTTCTCCCGGAGCTTCTTCTGTTCCAGCCAGCAAAGATCCGATCATTACACTGCTCGCTCCACCTGCCAATGCTTTTACGACATCACCTGAAAAACGAACTCCTCCATCGGCAATAATTGGAATTCCAGTTCCCTCTAAAGCTCTGGCTGCTTCGTAAACTGCCGATAGCTGCGGCATGCCTACTCCGGCTACTACACGTGTTGTACAGATACTTCCCGGTCCAACGCCTACTTTGATACCATCTACTCCAGCTGCAGCCAAATCTTTTGCCGCCTCATATGTAGCTATGTTTCCAACAATCAGTTCAAGATCGGGGAATTGTTGTTTCACTATTTTGGCAGCATCAATTACTCCTTTAGAGTGGCCGTGTGCAGTATCAATACTTACCACATCCACGCCAGCTTTTATTAGCGCCTCTATTCTGTCAAGCATATCAGGCGTAACACCCACTGCTGCACCCACTCTCAATCGACCATATTCATCTTTACAGGCATTCGGTCTGTCACGATTCTTCAGAATATCCTTGTAAGTGATCAAACCAGTGAGTTTGCCATCTTTATCAATGATAGGGAGCTTTTCTATTTTGTGCTCTTTTAGGATTTCTTCGGCTTCTTTCAATCCTACTTCAGCATTTGCTGTAATCAGATTTTCAGTAGTCATGATTTCAGCAATTGGCCTTTTAGGATTCTTTTGAAACCTGAGATCTCTGTTGGTGATGATTCCGATAAGTTTATTGTTGGTATCCACTACAGGAATACCTCCAATCTTATTTTCACGCATGATTTTCTCCGCATCTCCGGCAACACTATCGTGTGATAGCGTGATCGGGTCCAGGATCATTCCACTCTGAGAACGCTTCACTTTGCGCACCTGGGCCGCCTGCATTTCTACCGGCATATTCTTATGGATAAAGCCCATTCCTCCTTCCAAAGCCATTGCAATAGCAAGGTTAGCTTCAGAAACAGTATCCATGGCAGCTGATACCAGGGGAATGTTAAGTTTAATATTGCGGGTAATCTGGGTCGAAGTATCAGTGTCCCTGGGAAGTATTTCAGAGTATCCAGGAAGGAGAAGCACATCATCATATGTCAGTGCTTCGAAGAGGAATTTATCGTTGAGATTCATGCAAACAATATTTGTTATTATTTGCCGGGCAAAATTAACTTCTCTTTTAGAGATTGTAAAACATAAAGTGATTTATAATTTCACGGCATGAATGAATTCTTTACTCTGTTGATAGAGCAGGCATATCAAACTACCTGGCTGGAGGCTGTAGCGGTGTTTTTTGGGTTGGCAAGCGTGTGGTTTAGTAAACAGGAGAATATTCTGCTATATCCTACCGGAATCGTCTCTGTATTGATCTATATCTACATCACCTGGGAGTATAAGCTGTATGCTGATATGGGTATCAATGGCTATTACTTCATCATGAGTGTATATGGTTGGCATCACTGGACGAATGCTAAAGACAAGCCACAGATTCCGATCACCACAAATTCAAAAAAAGAACACGCTGTGAGTTTTCTTTTTTTGTTAGGGTCTTACTTTTTGATCCGCTGGGTGCTGATGTCTTTTACTGATAGTGATGTGCCCAATTGGGATGCGGCCACTACTTCTTTCGCTTTAGTGGGAATGTGGCTGATGGCAGAAAAGAAGCTGGAAAACTGGATTGCCTGGATCATAACTGACATTATTTCGGTGCCACTGTATCTATACAAAGGATTGCCTTTTACTGCATTTCAGTTTCTTGTATTCACTGGATTGGCCACCTGGGGATTTTTTTCCTGGAAGAAGTCATTAAGTATGAAAGAAGGATGACCTGAATAAATTTCAAGGTGTAAGTTTGCTCCGCAATTATGATCAAAAGAATAGCAGTGATAGGCCCGGAATCTACGGGCAAAAGTGAGATTTGCCAGCACCTGGCAAGGATTTACGAAACGGAATGGGTTCCTGAATTTGCCCGGTTTTACCTGGATAGACTTGAGCGCACTTATGAAGAAAAAGATCTTCTTGAGATTGCTAAAGGTCAGGTTATATGGGAGGATGATAAAGCAGAATATGCCAATAATTATCTTTTTTGTGATACCAATTTGATCGTTATGAAGGTCTGGAGTGATCATAAGTATGGCCGCACAGATGAATGGATCGAGCAAGAACTAAAGACCAGAACATATGACTATTACTTGCTTGGTAATATTGACTTGATCTGGAGGCCCGACCCTCAGCGAGAACACCCGAAGCAACGCAAGTATTTTTTTGATATCTACGAAAACTATTTGAAGGAGCACAATCTTCCGTATGGGATTGTTTCTGGCATTGAAGATCTGCGTGTGGAGAATGCCCGGCAATTAATTGAGGGATTTTTTAAGAAATAGAATTCATTAAATTTGCAGCAGGGGGTGCCTTACACAGTGTCATGCTGAGCTTGTCGAAGCAGGACACTTATCGGGCTGAGATCATACCCATTAACCTGATCCGGGTAATGCCGGCGTAGGGAGAGGTCATTGACCGAGTATGATAACCAAGGTGGGAAGTTCCCCGCTTCTCGTATGGTTAAATGTTTAAGTAAAAACAATGAAAAATTTATGGTTGCTGGTTACACTGGTAATGTGTGGCTATGCAGTGACTGCTCAGTCCCGAATTTCCGGGAAAGTAGTTGATGAGAATGGAGATCCTTTGTTTGGAGCATCTGTCGCAATTTCCGGAACATCAGATGGTACCATTACTGATGATCTGGGCAATTTTGTGTTGAGCACCAATGCTACTGCGGATTCTGTCGTGGTGAGTTTTGTTGGGTACAAATCACAGGTTTTGGCAATTCAAAGCGATTTTATGGAGATCACTCTTCAAAACAGTTATGAATTGGAGGAAGTGATCATTAGTACGATTAGGGCACAGAATGACCCGATTACCTATTCCAATGTCTCCCGAAAGGAGATCCAAAAAGTCTATCATGGAGAACAACCCATTTTTACACTAGAGTCAACCACTCCATCTATGTTTACCTACTCAGAGTCCGGAACCAGGGTAGCCAATTATGGTAACGTGAGGCTTCGTGGAATTGATCAGACCAGGATCAATATGACCCTGAATGGAATCCCATTGAATGATATGATCGATCAGGGAGTCTTCTTTTCCAACTTTACTGATATCGGGAACAGTATCGAGTCTGTACAGGTACAGCGAGGAGTGGGCACAAGTACAAATGGTTCGGCTTCTTATGCTGGATCGATCAATTTTGAATCTGTCAATCTTCGTAAACAGAAAGCTGGAGGCAACCTTCAGGTTGGGATTGGTTCTTTCAATACTAAGCGCTTGAATGTGTCGGCTTCAACCGGGTTGATGAAAAACAAATGGGCTGCATATACAAGTTTCAGCCGATTGTATTCTGATGGGTATCGACGCAATACCTCTACCAATTCTTATTCATTTTTCATGTCTGTCGGATATTTTGGGAAAAAGGACTTTGTGAAAATCAATGCTTTTGATGCCAATGCAAGAAATGGGCTTGGTTATTCTTTTGTGTTGAAAAGCGATTTGGACAAAGACTCAAGAACCAACTATCTGGACCCGAATGATAAGGACAATTTTGGGCAGCAATTGGTACAGATACAGCATACGCACATGTTTAACAGCAATACATCTGTGACTTCCAGTTTGTATTATGGCTATGCAGGTGGTGATTTTCTCTATACAGACCTGATATCAAACCCATCTTATCAGATCAACTATCCGCTTCAAAATCACAGGTATGGAGCCATGTCCAATCTTTTATGGACTCCAACATCTAAACTGGAGATCAGTGCTGGGGTTCATGGATATTTGTTTTATCGGGGCAATCAAGAATCTTATGCTCCTGATTTTGCCCATCCTTATTATAATGAAAAATCTCATAAAGACGAGTTTAGCAGCTTTGCGAAAGCGAAATATAAACTCGATAGATTGTCTGTATATGCGGATATGCAAGTACGTACTATGCAGTTGGTGGTCAACCCGGACTGGTCATATATAGGAACGGCTCCTGGGGCGGATATTGTGAAAAAATGGACATTCATCAATCCAAAAGCCGGTATTGACTTTGCGGTCAATAAAAAGCTCACTGCTTATGCAAGTGTTGGAAGAACTGGCCGTGAGCCGACCAAGATTGACATTTTTGCTGGAGGTTTTGAGCTCGGAGCGAATAACCTGGCATTTGCCAGGAGCAATGCTTTCAAGCCGGAATATGTCAATGACACAGAGGCGGGAATCAGGTATTTGAATAGAAACCTCTCATTGAATGCCAATGTCTTCAATATGGATTTCAAAAACGAAATTGCTCCGTATGGAGAGGTGATTGCCTTTGGGGTGCAGAAGCGAGTCAATATCCCGCATAGCTACCGTCGGGGAATCGAAGTGGAGTGGAAGTATAGCCCAGTGAAGCAGGTTTCATTTACAGGTCACACTACTTATATGAAGGCGCAAATCAAAAATGTGACGGATAAATCGACAGGTGATTCTTACCAAAGTGTCTCACCTATTTTGACACCAAAATGGGTTTATGGTGGGAGCATCAATTTCAACCCGGTGGATTATCTATCCTTTGGATTCAATGGAAGAGGAATCAGCCAGGCGTACCTTGAAATATCCAATGATAAAAACATGATGCTCCCAGCTTATTTTGTGAGCGGTTTCCAGGCGGATGCCGAATTTTGGAGAATCAAAATTAAACTTCAGGTGAACAACCTTGGGGGCAAACCTTACTATACCAAAGGCGCTCCAGTAGACACTAACTACGACGGTAAGGCAGATGCCCCAGGCTATCTGGTCAATGCCGGACGCAATTATTATTTGACTACAACATTTAATTTCTAATCAGAAGATCCGCCTGTTTCAAAGATGGGCGGATCAATATTTTACTGATAGCTGGAAGCAAGAAGCCTGTATTGATTCAAAATACTGCGCACAGAATATCTTACATCTTTACTGAAAAACGTTTGGTTGTCAAAAAGCCCGCTGGCATATCCCTGCCAAATCACACCATGTGATTTACGGTCAATAAAGTCTATCAGCAAGGTTCCTTTTTTTAGTTCATAGGCCCGGTTGTCATAGGTAGCTTGACGAATGTGTTCCAAATTGTCTTCATTTTCAGCACTTTCGGCATACAGGTTGTCCCAACTTTCCAGGTCGAGCTGTTCATACCCTTTGAAAGTCATATCTCCACCAAATACTTTGTAAGCGACATACAGAGATGGTTTGTTGCTTTTTTTATATCCCTGTGAAATCAGCCTACGCTCAATTTCGCGTTTGATCATCTGATCACTAAGACCATTGTAATTCACCGTATCTCCAAGGTTGAGGAAATCAAAAGTATTGTATCGTTTAAACTTTCCTCTGTAGCTGTAATCATAGTCCACTATAAAATCACGCTCTGCGATGCATGAGGATAGTACTATGAGCAATGCAATGACTGATATTTTTTTCATTTTGTGTTTGTTTTGGCGGATATCAATATCTTGGCATAGAGTAGCAATTTGTTGCGCTATTGCTATTTCAACTTCAAAACCTCATATAATTTACAGACGAAAATTGTCATTTCCGAATGTCTTCACATCATATAGTAAAAGATCAACAAGAGCCAGCCTTAATTGTTCATCGATTAGAATCCTTTGATACACAGATACTTCACAGTTTGCTGGAATGGTCGCCAACAGTGGTTTGCTGTGAGCCAGCACTCGAGCGTTACCTTGAGCTTGGCCATAAGGTAGATGTAGCATTAGTGGATTTAAGTAGAAACGAACGTTGGCAAGAGCAATTGGCTCACCAGCATCCTCTTAAGATAATAGCAACTTATGGAGCTGACAATCTGGAAACAGGTTTGCAATTACTGCAAAAAGACAATCATCCGGCAGTCAATATTATTACCAACGAGGAGGCAGCTTTCGAAGTAATAGATGTTTTGTCAGATTGGATGAATCATCTCAATGTTGTGATGTTTGCAGGTGACTTTAGGTATTTGTTTGTCAAGTCGGGGAGTTTTAACAAATGGCTGGCGGCAGGAAGCCATTGTACTACCATTGCTCTAGAAGATGATGCTAAGTGGGAGACCAACGGATTTGATCAGGATAGCAGTGACGAGACAGATGAGTTGAATTTGTCTAAGAGTGAGGAAGGCGAGATTTCAATAAAATGCAATGTTCCTTTTATCGTAGTGGATTCCATTCAGCCCTGAGCATCCGATCTTTCCCATTTAGGTCTGTGAATATTTGCACATTTTGATAACCCAGACCTTGAATCAACTCCAGCATTTGAGAACCATAATTTTCATGAATCTCAAAGTAAAGCAGACCGTTTTCATTCAGCCATTCCAGGCCTGTTTCAGCGATTCTTCGATAAAATAAAAGCGGATCATCATTGGGTACAAAAAGAGAAGTTTCTGGTTCATGTTGGGTCACGTTCTGATGCATTGAGTTAAGTTCATGATCTGGAATGTACGGTGGATTGCTAACGATAATATCCAATTTTGTGTCTGGAGATTCGTTGAGTGCATCCTTTTGAAAAAAGTTAATGCTGGCACCGAGAGTTTGGGCATTGGCCTGAGCCATTTTCAAAGCATCATCAGAAATGTCCCATGCAGATACTGATGCCGAGGGGAGACCCAATGCCAGAGAAATAGCAATGCAACCTGTGCCGGTACCTACGTCCAAAACCTGAAGATTTTGTCGGTTGAGATTCTCCTTAATAATTAGGTCGACGAGCTCTTCTGTTTCCGGTCTGGGAATCAATGTATGTTCATTGACATGGAATTTTCTTTCTAAAAACCAGGAGAATCCAATGACATGCTGAACCGGTGTGTAGTTTTTTAATCGAGCTAAGGCATCACCCAGCTGTTCCAGTTGAGATTTGGAGAGCTCCATTTTGGGGTTAGTGAGTCTGGAAATACGAGAGATATTCAGATAGTCAGTAAATAGGATATTTATAATAGACTCAGCTTCCTGGGGATCGTAAATTTGAGACAGCTCACCAACGGATTCTTTGTAAATTGCAGCCAATTTTCGGTTCACATTGCAAAGTTATACAGTCTGAAGTAATCGTGAATTGAGAAAGTTCTACTTTGTCATGTTTGCCTTTTCACCCTTAAATTCCCTAAAGGGAAAGGCAAAAAAACAATTTGGCTCCCTTTAGGTGCACGACTAGTGGGCCGGGGTAAAGCAAATTGATTTTCTAACTTGATAAAGCAGAGATAATTAATAACCTTTTTTCTTATGTCTGATCAACAATTCATGCAGCGTGCCATAGCACTGGCCCAACTTGGGATGGGGCATACCAGTCCAAATCCAATGGTTGGTTGTGTGATTGTGCATGAAGGTAAAATCATAGGTGAAGGTTACCACATGAAGTTTGGAGGACCTCATGCGGAGGTCAATGCTGTGAATAATGTGGAGGATAAGGAATTATTAAAGGAATCCACAGTATTTGTGACGCTGGAGCCATGTTCTCATTTTGGTAAAACTCCACCTTGTGCTGACATGCTGGTGAGTTATGAGGTTAAGAAGGTGGTGGTTTGTAATATGGATCCAAATCCTTTGGTGGCTGGGCGTGGAATTGAGCGGTTGAGAGCTGCTGGGATTGAAGTGGAAGTTGGGGTGATGAAAGAAGAAGGTGAGTTCTTAAACCGCAGGTTTTTCACAGCATTTCTAAAAAAACGTCCTTATATCATTTTGAAATGGGCGCAAACTGCTGATGGTTTTGTGGCTAGAAGTAATTTCGATAGTAAATGGATTAGTAACCAGTATTCTCGTCAGTTGGTGCATAAATGGCGAGCTGAAGAAGATGCGATCATGGTTGGTACAAATACTGCAAAACATGACAACCCTTCGCTGACTGTCCGTGATTGGCATGGAAGGAATCCTGTGAGAGTCGTTGTAGATCGGGAACTTAAACTGCCAGCTGAACTGAACCTGTTTGATGGTGTAGTGAAGACTATTTGCTTTACTGAACAAAAAGCTGTGAACAAGGAAAATCTCGTATACATTCAACTTCCAAAAATTACTCCAGCAGCAATATTGGATCAATTGGTAAACCATGGAATTCATTCCGTAATTATAGAAGGAGGTAGCCATCTGCTGAGTAGCTTTATTGCAACCGGCCTTTGGGATGAAGCGCGGGTTTTCCAATCTAAAGCTACTTTTGGTAATGGGATAGCCGCTCCTAAATTAAGTGCTGAACCTTTTTCCCAGGAATCTGTTTTTGAAGATCAGCTAACTTATTACTTGAATAAAAATGTCTGAAGAACTAAACATAGTAACAGGTGTAGATAAAAAGGCACAGTATGAATCTCTGATCCCTCAAATTGAATCTTTGATTTCCGGAGAGGAGGATTTGGTGGCTAATCTGGCGAATATCTCTGCCGCTTTGAAACAGGCAATGGGTTTTTTCTGGGTTGGATTTTATATGGTCAAGGGGGAGCAATTAGTTCTTGGCCCTTTTCAGGGACCAATTGCCTGCACCAGGATTAACAAAGGAAAGGGTGTGTGTGGAACTGCCTGGCAAAATGCAGAAACGATCATTGTTCCTGATGTTGATGCTTTTCCCGGACATATTGCTTGTAGTTCTGATAGCAAATCAGAAATAGTAATCCCCATCCTGAAAGATGGGGAAGTAATTGGTGTACTGGATATTGATAGTGACAGCCTCAACTCTTTTGATGAAACTGATCGGGTATACCTGGAGCGATTAATGAAGGTGGTTGGATAATTATTTCCTCACCACCAGAGCGCCTGCTATCATGTCATGAAGCGCTTGCTTTTTGGCAGATAATCCGGCCATGATGTAACCAATCATCAGGATCATGCCTGATATGATTTTACTGATCTGACGCAAAAAAGCACGTCCAAAATCCAGTCGATTACCATTCATGTCGGTCACTTTCAGGCCGAGGGCCATTTTTCCAATGGTTGCCTGATACTTACTGGATTCCATCAATGAATAATACAATACCAGAATGGTCAGGCTCAGGAGGATTACAGAGCCAAGGCCTGCTGAGAGTGCGCTGATCAAACCAACCATTTCAGCATCAGATAAATTATTCCAGTCTATTCCCTGATTAGCAGCGGCAAATCCAAAACCCATCGTTGCCAATATTGGGACAATCACAAAAGATTGAACTACCTGGATGATGATGTAATCAATAATGTAGGCTACAAATCTTAGCCAAAAGCCTGCGTATTCTTGTGTGGACATAAGTTAAGTGGATTAAGTTCAGGATGAATTTAACCAATTAGGTCCAACAAAAAAAGAATGTAACCGATCCGTGCGAAGTTTAACTTAGTTCCGCGATCACAGTTTTGCCACCGTAAGAGATGTCGTTAATATTGACTTTGATCTTGGCATCAAGAGGAAGATAAAGATCTATGCGACTACCAAATCTGATAAAGCCGAATTTATCACCTTGATCTACTTTGTCACCGATTTTCGAATAAAAACAAATTCTTCTGGCCACAGCTCCGGCTACTTGTCGCATCATGATTTCCACACCGGAAGGAAGTTTTAGTCCGATAGAAGTTCTTTCATTATCGGTACTTGATTTTGGGTGCCAGGCAACCAGGAATTTACCTGGATGATACTTATAATAGGAAATTTCTCCGGCAATCGGGCTTCGGTTTACATGCACATTGAGCGGAGACATGAATATAGATACCTGAATACGTTTTTCTTTCAGGTATTCACTTTCGTCGGTCTCTTCTATCACTACCACTTTGCCATCGGCTGGAGCAATAATTTGATTCCCGTTTTTTGAAACCGGAAATTCAGGATCTCTGAAGAACCTCACAATCAGGATAAAGAATATGACAGCTGCCACACCAAGTATAATCTGAATGATCTGCAAAGGGATCAACCAGTATAATAAAGCATAAAGCAGCCCTAGAATCAGGGCTGCTATTGGTATGATCTTGTATCCTTCTTTGTGAATATTCATCTGATAATAAATATTGTCCGTGTTTATTAGAAACCTCCGCGGAATTTATATGTTTTGGCTACTTTGTCAATTGCAACAATGTAAGCTGCAATTCTCAAAGACACATTGTACTGCTGTGCTGTTTCATACACTTTGTCAAAGGCCGTTTTCATGATCCTGTCGGATCTTCTATTCACACGCTCTGCAGTCCACTTGTATCCAAGCCTGTTTTGTACCCACTCAAAGTAAGAAACAGTTACACCACCAGCATTGGCCAGGATATCCGGCACGGCCATGATTCCATGATCATTCAAGATAGCATCTGCTTTGGCTGAAGTAGGTCCGTTGGCTCCTTCTACAATGAGTTTTGCCTTGATCTTAGGAGCATTTTGCTCTGTGATCACATCTTCTACAGCTGCTGGAACCAGTACATCCACATCCAGAAGCAATAATTCGGAAGGATCTATTTTTTCAGCTCCTTCAAATCCCTCCAGGGTTCCATTGTTGCCATTTCTATATTCTATGGCAGCTCTGATGTTGATGCCTTCTTTGTTATAATAAGCTCCGGAAAGGTCTGAGATGGAGACAATAGTCACGCCACGTTCTGCAAGTAGCTGTGCTGCCCATGACCCAACGTTTCCAAAGCCCTGCACTGCACATGTTGCTTTAAATGGGTTGAGTTTCATCTTCTCCATTGCAGCAAGAGCAGATATCATCACGCCACGTCCTGTTGCTTCAGTTCGTCCCAATGATCCGCCCAGTACCAAAGGCTTGCCAGTTACAACTGCATTTACCGTCATCCCCTGAGCACGTGAAAACTGGTCCATTAACCAGGCCATCTCTCTTGGGCCTGTGCCCATATCTGGGGCTGGAATATCCCTGTCAGGTCCAAAGATCTCGTGCATGGCTTGAGTGAAAGCTCTCGTCAAACGTTCGATTTCACCGGCAGACATTTCACGAGGATTGCATTTAATCCCTCCTTTGGCACCACCATAAGGAATATCCACTACGGCGCACTTCCATGTCATCCAGGCCGCGAGAGCCTTTACTTCATCCAGATTCACATCCATGTCATAGCGAACACCACCTTTTGATGGGCCCAGAATGTTGGAGTGAATTACCCTGTATCCTTCAAATACTTTGATGGAACCATCGTCCATAGTTACCGGTAGGGTAACGATCACTTGTTTAGTGGGGGACTTCAATACGTTGTATATCTCATCATCCAGACCGAGGTGTTGTGCTGCGATGTGAAATCTTGACATCATTGACTCAAAAGGATTGCCTTTGTCCTTAATTGGAGCCGGTTCAATGTACGCCATATCTATTTAAATCATTTATTTGGGTAATTGTTTATTTGCCAGCAAAGCTACGTTTTTCCCCATTATTAACTAGAAAAGTTTAAGGAAAACCACTACAAACGGCACTGCAAGAATCAAACTATCAAACCTGTCCAGAAATCCACCATGACCAGGTATGGAAGTGCCGGAATCCTTGATTTGCATAGTGCGTTTAAACATGGATTCTACCAGATCTCCGTATGTTCCAGCTATCACTACAATGAGTGAAACTATCACCCATTGCCAGGTGGCCAGTCCAGTACTGTATTGACTAATGAGGTATGCAAAACCAACTGCAGTAATTGCTCCTCCAATCGCACCTTCCCAGGATTTTTTTGGTGAATGTCTTTCAAAGAGTTTCCTTCTGCCAAAGCGTATACCTGTAAAGTAAGCTCCGGTATCACTGGCCCAGATAATGAGCATAAGGCCCAACAATATTTCATAACTATACCATCCGTGGTAGTGTACCACTACATTCATCAAAGCAAAAGGAAGTGCTACATAAGTGATCCCCAGGTAAAAGAGTGCAATGCTCAAAAACGGACTATTATCGTTCTTTTTGTAGAGTTTGATCAGGAAGACAAAGGAAGCAACGGGAAACAACGCAAAGTAATATTTTGGGTCAAGTGTGCCCCTGGCCACAAAAAAAGAAAGGGTGAAAAGCGCTGCACCAATGATAACACCAAGCAGGCGGATGGGCAGGTAACTTTGTAGTTTGATCAACCGGTAAAACTCCCACTGTGCCAGGACAGAAATGGAGAGAAAAACAAAGAAGTAACCCCACTCTCCAATGATAAGAGAGGATACAATGAGGGCTGCTCCTGCCGTGGCTGAAATGATTCGTTGGTATAGCTCTTTAAACTTATTCAAACTGGATTTCGTCGTTTATTATTTTAAGTGCTTTAATCACATGATCCGGGGCCACAAGCACTTCAAAGTGGCCAAATTGATAAGCAGAATCTTGTTTGCTCAGCACAACAGGGTTCATCTCGTAATCATCAAGTACCGCTTTTACTATCTCTGCACGATACTGCAGCTTATCACGATAGACACTTTGCCAGTTACGCATCTTTGGGTTCTAAAAACAAATTTCTGAATAAATATAACAACACTGCCCCAGCTGCAAAAAAGATGGAAACCACGTAAAGTGGAGGTGAACTTTCGGCGCTGGTAGGGTCATAGTCAATAAATTTGATCTGGCTAAAATATAAAAGAGTAAGCGTAAGACCATTATTGATAAAATGGCCAACCATAGCAAGTGATAGAAAACCTGACCAGTAATACAGGTAGCCAAATAAAGCTCCGAGTAGAATTCTAGGGATTACACCATAAAACTGAAGGTGAAATACGCCAAAGACAATAGCTGATAACCAGATGGCTAAATGATGGTTTTTGAATGCTTTACCCAGGAGTCGCTGGATCAATCCCCGGAAAACCAACTCTTCCCCAACTGCCGGAATCAAAGCGATAACGATGAGTGCAACAAGGTATTCACCAATTCCTGAAAAGGTAGTGAGGTATTCTGTGAGTTCTTTGAGTTGTGACTCTTTGGCCTGAGCCCATTGCTCAAAAGCACTCAGACTCTCGGGCATCTGTAGTCCCTGGTTCCACTCAATGATTACACTATTGGCTACCATAAAGCAGAATAGGATCACAACTGCCATTAATACGGGGCGTAGTGGCTGTTCAGGGAGCTGAAAGAAAGAAATTATTTTGGCTTTTAAAACAAACTGGATAAAAATTAGTGGTGTGATGATAAACATCCCGGCAGATGTAAGTGCCTGAAACCACATCAAGGCGCTTTTACCATTGTCTACACTTTCGGGGTTGTCAATCAATTTGTACAACTCTCCAAGCTGCAGTCCATAAAACTGTGTGACAGTAATAGGGGCAAGCAGTGCAAAGACAAAAGCACCAAAAATTAAAAAAATAAGAAAGACCAACAACAGCACCCATGGATTTGCAGAGTCACTGTCTAGCGAGGTGGGTTTCAGGATATTCTGCATAATTGCCCTAAATTTACGGCAAAATTGGAGATTTGAACTGTGGTCAAAATTGGAAACTTAGAAATCGGCGAATTCCCTCTGTTATTGGCTCCTATGGAGGATGTTAGTGATCCGCCTTTTCGTGCTGTATGCAAAGAAAATGGAGCGGATTTAATGTATACGGAATTTATTTCCTCAGAAGGATTGATTAGAGATGCTTCTAAAAGCGTAGAGAAACTTGATATCTATGATTATGAGCGTCCTATTGGAATCCAGATTTTTGGAGACAAGATTGATTCTATGCGTCAGGCTGCAGCTATTGCAGAAGAAGCCAATCCTGAATTGATAGACATCAATTACGGCTGCCCTGTGAAGAAAGTGGCTTGTAAAGGAGCAGGGGCGGGTATTTTACTTGACATTCCCAAGATGCAGGAAATGACTGGTGAAATTGTTAAAGCTGTAAATAAACCTGTTACTGTAAAGACACGTCTTGGCTGGGATGATAGTACTATTCGGATTATAGAAGTTGCTAAAAGATTGCAGGATGTAGGAATCCAGGCATTGACTATTCACGGACGTACAAGAGCTCAGATGTACAAAGGAGTGGCAGACTGGACCAAGATTGCTGAAGTAAAGCATCACCCGGATATTCATATTCCTATTTTTGGAAATGGAGATATTGATAGCCCTGAGAAGGCACTTGAGTATAAAAACAAATACGAGGTGGATGGTATCATGATTGGGCGTGCTGCTATTGGTTACCCATGGATTTTCAATGATATCAAGCATTTTATGGCCACTGGTGAGCATTTAGAAAAGCCATCACTGGAAGAGCGTGTTCGTGTTGCCAAAAAACACCTTTCGTTTTCTGTGGAATGGAAGGGGGAGCTCAAAGGCATTTTTGAAATGCGCAGACACTACACCAATTATTTCCGAGGCATCCCAAATTTTAAACCTTACCGTACGCGTCTCGTTGAATCTGCATCTTATGAAGAACTTTTGAGTATTTTGGATGAAGTGCCTGAAGTTTTTCAGGAAGTAGCGATTCAATAAACAATCAGCACATAAAATGACCCAAGAAAATCCTCTGAAGGCATGGGGCCTTCTGATCACCCTATCACTTATTTGGGGTAGCTCTTTCATTCTCATCAAAAAAGGCTTGCTTGGACTTACCCCAGTAGAAGTAGGGGCCTTGAGGATATTAGCCGCATCTGTATTTCTCATTCCGGTGGTGATAAAAAATTACAGAAAAGTAAGGCAGGAAAATATTAAATATCTCGTTTCTGTTGGGCTAGTGGGGAGCTTTATTCCGGCTTTTCTCTTTGCTATTGCCCAGACCCGGCTGGAAAGCTCCATAACAGGCGTTCTCAATGCGATGACACCAATCTTCACAGTACTTGTTGGGTTGATTTTATATAAGCAAAAACAATCTTCCAGAGTGTATGTAGGTGTATTGGGAGGCTTCTTTGGAGCAACTATATTAATCACAGCAGGCTCCGGGGGAGATTTGTCAGGGATGAATTTCTATGCACTTTTCGTGATTCTCGCAACCATCATGTATGCACTCAATCTGAATATTATTAAGTACCATCTTCAAGGGTTGAATGCAATGACCATAACCAGTATTTCTCTGGCATTTGTGGGACCACTCGCATTGATTGTTCTTTTCGGGTTTACTGACTTTGCTCATAAGCTTGCGAGTGTTGAAGGGACTATGTCTGCCGCAGGTTATATTCTGGTTCTTGGTGTAGTGGGAACAGCTATTGCACTGATAATTTTTAATAACCTTGTGAGCATTACAGATCCTGTATTCACTTCATCAGTCACTTATATCATCCCTATTATAGCTGTGATATGGGGAGTATTGGATGGAGAGGTTTTGCTTTTGAGTCACCTTGTCGGAGTGCTGATCATTCTTGCTGGCGTTTACATTGCCAACTCATCAAAAAAATAGGCATAAAAAAACCACGACTGAAATAGCCGTGGTTTGTTCGTAATTTTTTTAAGTTTCTACTCTTGTAGCTTTTCAAAATCAAACTCATCCAGGAAGTGTTTGGCTTGCTCTGTGTTCTGAAACTGGAACACTTTAGTTTCACCATCAACTCCGTGTATTTCTATCTTAATAGCATCAATTCTTGGCATGTCTTCATGGGCTGCATGAGCAACGATGGCACTCTTGTCCATGTTTTTGCTAAGGTTCTGGGTCTTACGTTTTACACGACCACAGTATGAGCACTCATATTCTTTTTGAATCTGACCGTCTTCAAAATCAGTTGGCTCTTTCAGTATTTCTTCTTTTACAAGTTTCAATGTCTGGAACCCGCATCTGTCACACTGAAAAGCTGTTAAGTGACCCTGGTATTTTTCAATTTTTGTTTCCTGGGTTTCAGTATCAATCCACACATCATAATCCACTGAGAAGGCATTTTCCTCAGCTTGCATTCCTTCATCCAGATAAGCATCTTCTTCAGATTCGCTCAAAAGTTTCATTTTATTACCTGTGCTAGGGTTGATACGCGGAGTATATCTTAGTTTTTTAAGTTTTTTATCCAATGGTCCTGGATAATAATACTTGAAAATAAGGTAAGCAATATAGATGTGTAGTGTTGCTATACACATCGAAACAAAGATTCGAATTCCAAACCAAATGGGACTCAGAACCACCGTTTCATCATATATTGTATTTAAAAGAAAAAAGATACCGACAGCAAGAACATAGTTTGCACGTAGGTAAGACTTAATTTCATGTTGACTGGCTACATCAAACTTTTCCTTTAAGGAACTGGCTGATGCATATTTGATCATATAAGATACAACTAAAATTGCAGTCACACCTATTGCAGCTAAAAACAAATACCAAACGGCCGAATGCCAGATTTCTAAGAATGAAATATACGTGTCTTGTGATTCCATAATACTTTGTATAACAACGCTAAATTATTACTCCCTATTTGAGGTGAAAATTAGTGGTTGTTATTCAATAAGTAACAACACAAACCTTCAAAACCTGCGGAAAACTAAACAAACCTTTTGAAAAAAAAGAAAATCCTATAAAATGTGATAATGAATCAGTCTGGAAAGGTTTCGCTGATGTAGCTAGAGAAGAAAATATTATCCGACTTTGGAGAGTGAATGATGGCTGTAATTTCGGTAAACTGAGAAGTCATGACGCATCGAACTTTTTTTTCAATTTCCATCAAATATGCCAGAAAGCAAAAGATAATGATCAGCGTTATGGTTTTGTTTTTATTCATTACTAAAAGATAGATGCATAATGGACATTAGAAGTTGCATCTTTCAATAAAAACTACCGTACAAAATCCCAATCGTTACTTAATCCGCTCAAAATATTTTCACAAATCTGGATTTGCCCGAAAAATGTGTTTCTTTAGTATTATCATTAAAAACGATTGTAATGTCAGAAAAAGGTTCGCACGCAGGCAAGGTGAAAAGACTCACGAAATCACAAACTTCTAATGCTTTATTGGTAGAAATCGCATGGGAAGTATTGAATCAGGTTGGAGGTATCTATACAGTGATACGATCCAAAGTTCCAACGGTGATTCCTAAATGGGGAAGTAATTACTGCTTACTGGGACCATACATGCCCACAAATGTTGCCGCGGAGTTTGAGCCTGAAGAACCTGGTAATGATGCATTTGGAAGAGCTGTGAAGCGGATGCGTGACCAGGGTTACAATGTTCACTTTGGTGTTTGGTTGGTTTCTGGTCGACCAAAGACAGTCTTATTTGACTTGGGATCGGTCATGCACCGACTGGGAGAGGTGAAGTACTTGCTGTGGGAACACCATGGAATTTCTACTCCAAGTGATGATTACCTGGTAAATGATGTCCTGGCTTTTGGAGAGATGGTGAAATTGTTTTTGACTGAATTGGCAGCTGAGGTTGATGGTGCAAAGCAGATTCTTGCTCATTTCCATGAGTGGATGGCTGCATCAGGACTTCCAGGATTGCGTCGGGATCGAGTAAATGTAAAAACAATCTTTACCACTCACGCTACACTTTTGGGTCGTTATCTTGCCATGAACGATCCTCAGTTTTACGATCATTTGCCATTTATGGATTGGCAAAAAGAGGCACAGCATTTCAATATAGAATCAAATGTAATGATAGAGCGGGCGGCAGCTCACGGCGCCCATGTTTTCACAACAGTGAGTGAGGTGACAGCTTCTGAATGCCGGCAATTGCTGGGAAGAAATCCTGATGTGATTTTGCCGAATGGAATCAACAATCAGCGTTTTGAGGCTTTACATGAATTCCAAAACCTGCATCTGGAGAATAAGAACAAGATTCACTCATTCACGATGACACACTTTTTCTCCAACTACACTTTTGACCTTGACAAGACACTTTATTTCTTCACTTCGGGAAGATATGAATACCTGAATAAAGGATACGATCTCACACTGGAAGCGTTAGCCAGGCTCAATCACAGGCTGCAGACTGAGAAGTCTGAGACTACTGTGGTGATGTTTTTTATTACCAAAAGACCGTATTATAGCATCAATCCGGATATTCTGGAGAGCCGTGCTCAACTGGAAGAATTCCGACATGTGATCGACAGGATCAAGAATCAGATTGGAGAGAAGCTACTGTTTGATGCAGTGAACCGGAAGGATTCCAGGTTGCCAGAACTTCGCGATTTTGTGGATGACTACTGGAGGTTGAGGTATCGCCGAACGCTCCAGACTTGGAAGTCTGGTAATCTCCCGCCAATCATTACACATAATCTACAGGATGATGCTAATGACGAAATCCTCAACTTCTTGCGCGGTTCCAATTTGGTGAACAATGAAAGTGATCGTGTAAAAGTGGTTTACCATCCGGATTTCATCAATTATACCAACCCGCTTTTCTCTATGGAATATGGACAATTTGTAAGAGGTTGCCACCTTGGGGTTTTTCCAAGTTACTATGAGCCTTGGGGCTATACTCCACTAGAATGTATCGCATCCGGAGTTCCAACGGTTACCAGTGACTTGGCGGGCTTTGGTGATTACGTTCAGGAGAATGTTCCTGACCATGATCGTAGAGGAATCTATATTATTAATAGAAATCAAAAGTCATTTGATGAAGCTGCTGGTAGGCTGGCAAACAGAATGTACAATTACGTAAGGATGTCCCGAAGAGAACGAATTGATTTGCGTAACAGGACAGAAGGATCGTCTCAGCTGTTTGACTGGTCAAATCTTGTCAAATACTACGAAGAGGCATACAAGTTGGCTTTGTCTGCTATTTGACTTGACGCCACCAGGTAGACTGGGGTTGATCATTTGGGAAAAGAAAACCAGCTCCAATTTCCGGAGTGATTAATTTTAGGTTGTTCTTCTTCGCTGCGGTGTAGACACGCTCTGCCGGGTCTATCCATGCATGAGGAGATAATGTGAATGCTCCCCAGTGAATAGGCATCATTGTTTTTGTTTTTATATCAAGACTAGCCTGCACGGTTTCCTCAGGCATCATGTGGATCAACTTCCAGTGTTCATTGTACTGGCCACATTCCATCATGGCAAAGTCAAAAGGGCCCAGTCGCTCGCCAATGGCTGCAAAATGTGTGTCATAACCACCATCGCCACTGAAATAAATATTGTGAACTGGCGTTTTGATTACCCATGAAGCCCAAAGTGTCTTATTGTTTTCACCGATACTACGACCTGAAAAATGACGTGCCGGAGTGGCTGTGAAAGTAAAATCATCCAAAGAGGCATTTCCCCACCAGTCTAGTTCTGTGATTTTTTCTGCTGGCACTCCCCATTTTCTTAGATGTGAACCAACTCCCAGAGGAACGTAGAAATGCCCAACATCCTGGTGAATGGCTTTGATGGTAGTGTAATCCAAATGGTCATAATGATCATGGGAAAAAATAACAGCATCCAGCTTACCAATACTATTGAGGTCAATTTCAGGTCTGTTAGGAAATCGTTTACCGAAAAATGGAACTGGTGCGGCATAGGGACCCAGCATAGGGTCCAGAAATATTCTTTTCCCTGCCAGCTCAAGCAATATGGCTGAATGTCCATACCAGGTAAGCCTGAAGGTACTGTCTTCAAGAGCTGGTTGCGGATCATTGAAATGCGTCAAAATAACGTCTCCCGGTGCAGTCTTTTTAGCATTGCTATATTCTTGCATCACCTCGATCATGTTTTTCAAGCTGTACTCCAGTTTGGTTTCCGAAAGGTTCACAAACTGATTGCCCTGATAATGCTCTGATTTTTTGATCTTTTCTAAGTGCTCTCCCGATGGAGTAGCACCAAACTGTGGTGCCAGTTTGATGAATGCAAAAACAGAAACGGCGAAAAGGAGAATAATCGAAAGTATAATGATAGCTGTACGTTTAAGGAAAAGTTTTGCTCTTGACATGAGTGCTTTTTTAGCCTGAATAATTCAGGAATTATATATTGAGAATCATAACCGTCCAAAAATCAACGCATTGATCGTATTTCTTTGGAATACTTTATTGAAAATAATGAATGCTAATTTATACATAACTGTATATCAATCAATTCGTTATGCCAACAAATACTGAGCTCATAAATTAACCGAGCTTGTATCAGAATACTAAGACGATTGTGATGATAAAATATTTTAAACGCGTTCAGGTTATAAAGGAAGAGCACTTCTTTTGGAAGTGCTCCTGTCAAAGTCAGTTACTCCGTCCAGCTCATCGGGTAGTTTTCATCTACGTATTTCATTCCTTCTTCGGTGACGTAGATCGGCCCAAAAGTGTCAAGCATCACAGCCAATTCCTCAGTTTCCTTAGCTCCGATACTTTTCTCCACAGTGCCAGGATGTGGTCCATGAGGAAGTCCGCCCGGATGCAGTGTGAATGATCCGCGATCAATTCCCTTTCTGCTCATAAAGTTTCCTTCCACATAATACAGCACTTCATCACTGTCAATGTTTGAGTGATTGTAGGGAGCAGGGATAGCTTGCGGATGATAATCAAACAATCTGGGAACAAAAGAACAAATCACATATCCGTAAGCCTGGAATGTCTGATGTACTGGAGGCGGCTGGTGAATGCGGCCTGTTATTGGTTCGAAATCATGGATGGATAATGCGTATGGAAAAAGGTATCCATCCCAACCAACAAGGTCAAAAGGGGACTGATCATATTCATACTGATGCAGCATGCCACCTTTTTTGATTTGAACCAGGTAATTTCCTTTTTCTCTTTCGGTGATGAGTTCATGAGGAGGACGAATATCTCGCTCGCAGTAAGGTGAATGCTCCAGCAATTGTCCTAGTTCATTGCGGTATCGCTTTACGGTTTCTACAGGTGCAGCTGATTCAATAATCAACAGTCTCAATGGGCCTTCGTCCCACTCAAACTTGTAAATCGTTGTTCTGGGGATTACCACATAATCTCCTTGCTTCACACGTAGCTTGCCAAACTGCGAATACAGCCAGCCATTGCCATCATGAATGAAGATCACCTCGTCACCTTCAGCATTTTTATAATAGTAATCCATGGTTCGGCTCTTCGGATTACAGAGTGCCATGCTCACGTCCTTGTTTTTGAGGAGTACTTCGCGAGCATCCAAATAGTCGTCTCCGGTTTCACCTACTTTGCTCGTGTTGAGGTGAGTCTGAAGCAGACCGTACTCAGTTGCTATTTTAGATGAAAAAGGTTTTGGCTTACCTACACCTTTGATCCTCGTTGGGGGTGAGAGGTGATAAAGGTTTGAGTATATGCCTGAAAACCCTTTGGAAGACACCAACTCCTCAGCATAAAGGCTACCATCCGGTTGCCGAAACTGAATGTGTCTTTTCGGAGGGATTTCTCCAAGTCTGTGGTAATAAGTCATGTTGTTTATTGTTTTTGGGGTTATTGCACCGACAGCTTGTCGGCTTCATGCATTAGGGTTAAAGCTTTTTGGTAAATCTCATTTTGCTGGTTGAAGATGGGGTAAAAGCCTTCATTTTTCCAGATGTTTCTGGCAATGAATGCTTTGGTGTAATCCTTCAGAGCTGGTTTTGATTTTTCAAAATCAGACTTATTGAACTTCACACCATTTTGCTCTCCAACCGCTTTCAACTGATCCAAAATATCGTCGGTAATTTCAAAGTTCTTTTTATAATCTGAGAAAGATATTTTCTCAAGTTTGTCTCTGTTTTCGTCAGCGTATTTTAGACTGAATTCGGCTACCGAGTTACTATTAAATAGTCTGGTTAAGTATCTGCTATTTGTAGTTGTATCCAAAGGAACAAAGTAATCCGGAGTGATTCCCCCACCTCCATAAACTGTTCTTCCTTTGTCAGTTTTGAAGGTCAGCGAATCATTCACTTTAATGCTGTCTTTTGAATAAATCTCACCATTTTGGAAGCGTTCATAGTATTCCATCTGGTAATCTTCAAAGTCACCTGACTCATACGGTTTCTGAATGCATCTGCCACTTGGAGTATAATAGCGGGAAATGGTCAATCTCATGGCTGATCCATCATTAAGCGTGATAGGCATTTGTACCAGGCCTTTACCAAATGATCTTCTGCCTACGATCAAAGCACGATCATGATCTTGTAGTGCCCCGGAAACAATCTCTGAAGCAGAAGCCGAGCCTTCATTCACCAATACGATCACCGGACCCGTTTCAAAATCGCCTTTCACCTGAGAGAAGTACTCTGCATTGTGCCGAACTTCTTTGCCTTTGGTATAAACAATCAGCTGATTGCCACTCAGAAGTTCATCTGCCAGTTTCACTGCGGGCTCCATATATCCACCAGGGTTTCCTGCCAGATCAATGATCAGTTTTTTCATTCCTGCATTTTGAAGTTTAGCCAACGCTTCTTTGAACTCCATGTAAGTAGTTGCAGCAAAGCGACTGATTTTTATATAACCAACTTCATCATCTACCATGTAAGAAACATCCACAGAATATTGAGGGATTACGTCTCTGGTAATAGAATAAGGGATTAATTCTTTTATACCATTCCTTTTGATTTCCACTTCAACTTTGGAACCACGCTCTCCTCTCAGCATTTCAATCACCTTGCGATTGGTCATGCCAATACCGGCTACATTTTCGCCATCTACTTTGATGATCTGGTCGCCAGGCATGATGCCCAAAGCCTCTGAAGGCCCACCACTCAATGGTGACACTACATGAATGGTATCTTTAAAAATATTGAATTCAATGCCAATCCCTTCGAAATTTCCTTCCAGTTGTGATTGAGTGATTTCCAGGTCTTTGGCCGGGATATATACAGAGTGAGGGTCAAGCTTGGCCAGCATTTCTGTGATGGCAGTTTCGGAGAGCTCCTCAGTATCTACTTCATCTACATAATCATTTTGAATGTGTGAAAGCACTTGTCGAAACTTGTAGACGCTTTTGTAAAGATTGTCTGCTGACCCGCTTCCATCTGCCATGTTGGCTCCTATGAAAATACCAATGGCAATGGCCATGGCGATATATAGTGGTAGTCTGATGGCATTTTTACTATTTCTCTTGTTCTCCAAAATTCTTTGAGTTTAAATCAAACGCTAAAATTACAAGTCTTTAAGGTCAAAAGTAAACGCATTGATTAGCAAAAACGTTTCTCGGCTTTAATCAATGCATTTTGAGCTAGGTTCAGCATTTCAATCAAAGCTGAATTGGGCTTATCCCAAAGGATATTTTTATCTTTGAAGATCATGCGGTTTTTCAATCAGACAATCGGCTCTTTGGTGGACGAAAATTATGTCTACGCCCGGGCATTGGCTTACCTGGGAGTAGATTTTTATCTCCACCCTGATCGCAAACTCAGTGAAGTTTGTGAGCAGAGGCATTTGCCTAAAGATCAAGTGTTGAAGGCTTTTTATCTTTTTGATAGATCGCATAGGTTCTCTTTCAGCGAACTCAATAAATATCCACTGGAAATCGTGATTGAATACCTCAAACATTCACATCATATTTTCATCAAAGACAAACTTCCTTACATCGCAAAATTGGTCTCCAGACATCCGGGAATGGAGGATTTGAAACTCATTTTTCCGGAATTTGTGGATGAGTTTGTGAACCATATTTATGCTGAAGAGGACACTTTGTTTCACTACCTGGATTCATTGCTGAAAGTTGATAATGGTGAACATCCAAACCCGGCTTCTGTGTTTTGGAAGCATCGCCACCTTTCCCTGGAAAATATTTACGACCAACATTGTGAAGATGAGGAGTTGGCGGGGCTGCGCCACCTGGCGGAAGAATACAAAAAACCGGATTTGCATGCACGGGTGATCCTGAAAGAGATCAAAGCTTTTGACCGTGAAATGTGGTACCATGCTGAAATCGAAAATAAAATTCTCTTCCCCAAAGCCATTGAGCTTGAAAAGCGTGTGAAAGAGCGAATTACACATCTGACAAAACTTAATTAACCCTACTTTGTCAAGTTAGAAAATCAATTTGATTTACCCCGACCCTGAAGGGAGTCAAATTGATTTTTTGCCTTTCCCTTTAGGGAATTTAAGGGTGAAAGGACAAACATGACAAAACTTAATTGATTGTCGATCTTATTTTTATGTAATAACTTTGTAATTACAATCTATTACTATGAGAGCTTCCATTATCAAAATAGGTAATTCAAAAGGTCTTCGGTTGAGTAAACAGATCATTGATCAGTATCAAATCGAAGATCAGGTAGAATTGACCCTTGAAAAGGGGCGGATAATTTTAGAGCCGCTGAAAAAGTCAAGGGAAGGGTGGAGTGAAGCATTTCAAAAAATGTCTGAAAATGGAGATGATCAATTGATCATGGAAGATGTTTTTGAAGATGAAGGTTTTGAAGAATGGAGCTAGATCAGTATAGAGTAGTTCTGGTGAATCTCGATCCAACTGTTGGGAGTGAAATCAAGAAAACCCGGCCATGTGTAATCATATCTCCTGATGAAATGAATCAGAAAATCAGGACATTGATTATTGCTCCAATGACCACAAAATCACATTCCTATCCTACTAGAGTTCCGGTAGTCCATAATCAGCATGAAGGTTGGATTATTTTGGATCAAATACGAACTGTGGATAAGCAAAGAGTTGTCAAAACATTTGATAAGCTTTCAGCCAAAGAAATAGATAAGGTTAAAAAGGTTATCAAAGAAATGCTTGTGGATGAATAATCAAATTGTTCAGATTTAATTGTAGAGAAAATAAATTCTTAATGCCTCGAATACTAGCTCTCGACTATGGTGCCAAACGCACTGGAATAGCCGTCACTGATCCACTTGGAATCATTTCAACTCCTCTGGACACAGTGCCTTCCCATACTTTGATGGATTTTTTGAAAGCCTATTTCGAAAAGGAGGAGGTTTCTGAAGTGGTAATTGGTATGCCCAAGAACACCGACGGCTCGCCGACCAATGCCACGCCACTGGTAGAAGCAACTGTCAACAGGTTTCGGAAACTATTTCCAAACAAGAAACTATTTTTGCATGACGAACGGTTTACTTCTAAGATGGCTTTGGATGCGATGATCGCTGGAGGCACCAAAAAGAAGGATCGTCAGAATAAAGGAAATATTGACAAAATAAGCGCAACAATCATTTTACAATCTTATTTAGAATCTCGCTCATGATATACCCAATAGTACTTTACGGAGACCCTGTGTTGAAAAAGAGAGCAGAAGATATTCCGCATGGAATGGATGTGAAAGAGTTGGTAGCTGATATGTTTGATACCATGTATGCTGCTTCGGGAGTTGGACTTGCCGCTCCGCAAATTGGTAAGTCGATTCGGCTTTTTGTGATAGATGACTACCCAATGATGGAGGAAGGTGAAGAAGGTATCAAGAAGGCTTTTATTAATGCTGAGATTCTGGAAGAAGATGGTGATGACTGGGCTTTTGAAGAAGGTTGTTTGAGTATTCCTGGCATCAGAGCAGATGTTGACAGACCTGAGGTGATCAAGATTCGCTATTATGACGAAGATTGGAATGAACACATAGAGGAATACGATGATTTGCATGCCAGAGTAATTCAGCATGAATACGATCATATAGATGGAATTCTGTTTACAGATCATATTTCGGCACTTAAAAAGAGACTTCTCAAAGGCAGACTTACCAATATCACCAAAGGAAAAGTAGATGCAGACTATCGTGTGAAAGCACCGGCAGCACCAGTGAGACGATGATGTCTGACTTGCAAATAGCACTGATCCAATCGGATTTGCATTGGGAAAACACAGAAGCTAATCTGGCTATGTTTGAAGAGAAGATCTGGCAGATCAAAAATCAGCCTGACCTCATCATTTTACCGGAGATGTTTACTACAGGGTTTTCTATGCATCCTCAAGAGATGGCTGAACCTGCTCGTACGAAAACTTTTCGCTGGATGCAGCAGCAAGCATCACAGACTAAGGCAGTGATTATCGGTAGCTATATTGTTCAGGAGAATGGTCAGTTTTTCAACCGGCTTTGTGCCGTTTATCCGGATGGAGGTGCTTATTTCTATGATAAGAGACATCTGTTCACTTTGGCAGGTGAGGACAAAGATTATACAGCTGGCACGGAGCGCCTGATTATCAAGATCAAAGGCTGGAGAATCATGCCATTGGTGTGCTACGATCTGCGCTTCCCGGTTTGGGCACGTGCTCAAAAGCAACCGGATAATCTCTATGAGTATGACCTGCTACTCTATGTGGCCAACTGGCCAAAACCCCGGATTCTTGCCTGGGACACATTGCTGTCAGCCCGAGCAATTGAAAATACAGCTTACTGTGTGGGAGTAAACCGTACAGGAACTGACGGTGTTGGAGCTGAGTACATTGGTCACTCGGCTGCTTACAATTACAAAGGTGAGCAAATGATCTTCTCTGAGAAGGAGGAAATCTTAGAAACTTCGCTCACGCATCACGACCTTGAGACTTTCCGCAAGCGATTTCCCTTTCAGGCAGATGGAGATGGGTTTTTAATTCAATAAGTGATGATAATGGTCATTAGACACGTCACGAAGAATATTATTTCCTGGATGGTAATTGGGAGTTCTGATATTAATGCTTTCATGCTTTTAGGTTTTTTGTGATTTCAGATACAATACGAGCATTGCTGAAAAATCCCTACCCAGGAGAACTGCTTATTTTAGACAAGCATTTCTAGCAACCTATAATCAGTTTGGAATTTTATACTTACCTTTCACGTTAGTAACGTATAACAAGAGCATGATTTTATCTTTTGGCTCGAAAGAGACAGAGAATGTCTGGAATGGAGAAAGGGTTGGGAAATGGCCTCTGGAAATTCAATCTATTGGTAGGAGAAAATTAAGAATGCTTAATAACTCTCAAAATATTACAGATCTAAGGATTCCTCCTTCCAACAGATTAGAAAAACTACAGGGGAATTTAAAGGGTTATTACAGCATTAGAATCAACAGCCAATGGAGAATCATATTCATCTGGGAAGATGGTAACTCCCACAAAGTTGAGATAATTGATTATCATTAAAATAAGCTGAGAATGGAAAAACTACCAAACATACATCCTGGAGAAGTGCTTTCAGAGGAGTTTCTAAAGCCACTTGGTATTACAGCATATAAGCTCTCTAAAGAGCTGGGAATTCCACAAACAAGGGTAAGCGAAATCTTAAAAAAGAAAAGAAGGATTACTGCTGATACGGCATTACGATTAGGACAATATTTTGGGGTTTCTCCTAAGTTTTGGCTTGGTATTCAAAATGATTATGATCTTGAAGAGGAGGAGAAGAGTAAAGCTCAGGAGATAGCAGCAATTGAAAAATTTGTGATTGTGTAACTCCTGGAGGACGATTCACTTTTTAGGCTTTCATTTCATTATTACAATTATACTTACCTCTTACATTGTTTGCAAGAAAATTGGGTAATTGATGAGCACAAGAGCATTAGTAATCAGTCAATAGTGACTCATAAGGAATTTTCATTTTTTGATGCAGGTTTCTGATCATCTTCAGATTCAATTTTCGTTTTCGGTTAAAGATTTCTGATACCCGGCTTTTATACCCTAAAACCTCTGCCAAATTCTTCTGATTCATGCCCATTTGCTCCATTCTGAATTTGATGGCTTCAATTGGGTCTGGTGCCTCAATAGGGTAGTGTTCATCTTCATATTTTTCAATCAGTATTGTAAGTACCTCTGCTTCATCGCCTTCAGGAGAATTCTCTGGGGCATGAAAAATTCCTTCAAGCCTTGAAAGCGCTTGATTGTAGTCTTCTTCTGTCTTAAGTGGTTTAATAGGCATATAACACCAATATACACAATTGACAAGAAGGGTTTTGATCCTGTAACCTCAAAAAATTAAATCACCCTCATAAACCTCTCCCTTCAGCCTTTTAAAAACCGGAGCTAGTTTTGGGTGAATCCGATTGGTTAATAGCCTTACATTTTGCTTTTTGGCCAGAGCATTGAGGAGGCTGAGTCCGGCACCCAGGTCAACTTCTTCGGTGGCTACATCGCAAATGACCATGAGCTGATCACTTTCTTTGATTAACCTAAGGGCTGCTTGTGTAGTCACAGCATCTGAAAAATTATCCATGCTCATGATTACATCATGGTCGGCGGCTTTGCGTTTGATGGTAGCTTCAAGCTCATTGTTGAAATCGAAACTCAGTTTGTCTTCCAGAAAATGAATGATCAGATAGGTCATATTGAGACTAATCTAAATGAACGGGGGGAAGTAATGGGTGAAGATCAGGTTGTTTTATTTTGACGTCTTGATCTTCTTCAATTTGGATTGCATGGCAGGAACCGCATAATGTTAGAGTAACTGACTTAGATTATTCTTGTTTTCAATTGCTATAACGGTTATTTTGGGAAAAAAACTTTTATGAGAAATTCGAAGCTTTGGCAAAGCATAGATAATTTTCAGTTAGATGATAAGAATAGTGAATTCACGTTTACTCAAAGACTGGCCAGAGATAATAGATGGAGTGTTGAGTTTAGTCGTCGGGTAATCTCCGAATATAAAAAGTTTATCTATTTGTGTTGTGTTGGCTATGGAGAGATTACTCCAAGCGACGCGGTGGATCAAGCGTGGCATTTACATTTGACTTACACCAAATCATACTGGATTGACTTGTGTCGAGACACATTGGGGAAACAAATTCATCATAATCCTACTGCTGGAGGTGTACAGGAGAAGGAGAAATATTCAGGATGTTATGATTCAATTTTGACTGTATATGAGAAAGAGTTTTCTGAAAAGGCTCCAGGGGATATATGGCCAACCAATGAAGAGAGGTTTGGGAATATCGACTATAAGAGAATCAACTTATCTGAATTCTGGCTTGTGAAAAAGCCTAATTTCAATCGTTCAACGTTAGCTCTGTTACTTTTACCTGGCCTGGGAATGTTATTTATAAGATCGGATAATCCGGTTCCCTGGGGCTCATTATTTCTTGTTGTTATATTCATTATTTTGATTGCCAGGACAGTCAAAGGGGGTGGAAAGAAAGGGAAAAGGCGAGGAGGTTCCGATAGTGGGTGTAGTTTTTGGGGAGGTTTCTGGGGTTGCTCAAGTGATGACGGTCATTCAGGATGTAGTAGCCATGGTTGTAGCAGTGGCTGTAGTGGCTGCTCCGGTTGTGGAGGAGGAGATTAGCATATTGAGGTTACACAATTTTGTAGCATTAAATGCGCAAAGCGTTTTATGAGCGCGGGGTTGATAGAGTATGGCATGTCTGACAAACCGAGCAATTATTAGATAAACTCAGTTCCTTTGTTTTTCCTTATTTTCTCTGTGGTTACCAATCATAGTGCTTTATTTTGCCCAAACAACTCAAAACCAAACAACAACCCGTGCGAGAAAATTTTATAGAATACCTCTACTCCAAATTTCTGCAAAGCGATGGTGTATCCATTGATACCAGAACCATCAAACAGGACAATCTTTTTTTTGCATTGAAAGGCCCCAATTTCGATGCGAATAAATACGCTCACAAAGCTCTGGAATTGGGTGCTGCTTATGCAGTGATTGATGACCCGGCGTATGAGGATGATCCAAGAATGATTCTGGCAGACAATGCAGAGAAGGCTCTGCGAGATCTGGCGATTTTTCACCGAAGCAGATATAAGCGCAAAATGCTGGCGATCACAGGATCTAATGGAAAAACTACCACCAAGGAACTGGTCAACCGCGTGCTGAGTCAGAAATATATCACACATTCGACAATTGGTAATTACAACAATCACCTGGGTGTACCTTTGACGTTACTTCACATTCATCCACAGGTAGAAGTGGTCGTGATTGAGATGGGAGCCAACCATGTCGGAGAGATTGCTAATCTATGTGAAATAGCAAACCCTAATTTTGGATTGATAACCAATATTGGAGAAGCGCATACAGAGACATTTGGCGGAATAGAAGGCGTGCTAAGAGGCAAGAGTGAATTGTTTGATCACTTGAGGAAAACAGGAGGAACACCTTTGATCAATGTTGCCGATGAGCGACTGGCTCATATGACCAAACGATTTGAAAGTCCGGTAACATTTCCTGCTGAGGATTTGAAGTTGATCAGTGCTGATCCATTTATCAAAATCTCACTAGGTGCTAAAGAGGTCACTACCAGTCTGATTGGCAAATACAATTTTGGGAACATTGCGGCAGCTGTGGCAGCAGGGCGAATGTTGGATGTGCCGGATGATCAAATTCTGGAAGCAATAGCGTCTTATGTTCCAGCAAATCAGCGGTCACAGGTTGTAGCGCGTGAGAACCACAAACTCATCGTGGATTGCTATAACGCCAACCCTACCTCCATGAAAGCGGCCATTGACAATCTGGCGCAAATGAGCGGCACAAAAGCAGTGATTCTCGGAGATATGAAGGAAGTGGAAGACAGCCAGGAGAAGCACAAAATGCTTGGTGGATGGGTCAGAGATGCAGGGATTGATCTGGTGATATTTATCGGTGAAGCCATGCAGGCTGCCCACCGAGAAGTGGCAGGCTCTGCATGGTACCAAAAAGTGGATGATTTGATTGCCGAAAATCCACAGTTGAATGCCGATACAGTCTTGATCAAAGCATCTCGCAGCATGCGGCTTGACAAATTGGTGGACGTACTATAATTGAGATAATCCTAAACCTCAGAGGTATCCAAGTAAGCGGAGATGAATAATTTTGAGAATATGAGTAGCTAGCTCTGATTGTTACACTTTTGAATTCTCTACATAAGAACATGCTGACGCTCTGTCTTGCTGTCCAGCAATCTATTTGTTAATTTTAGTCAATATTATTTGGGTATGAGTGATACTATAAAGGAATTGATCAAGCGTTTCGATAGACAGAAGAACCTATCGGAGGCGAAGTTCCAGTTCATACTGGACAGGCAGAAAAGTATGGAGAAAGCTATAGTTGAAATGCAGGAGGAATCTTCTGACTTTTATGCTTTCGTTGCAGAGTCTCTTGGGGAGTTGGATAAGGAAATCACTCAAATCAAAGACAAGATCAAAGACCTTTGAGTTTGTTGCATCAGTACCATCTATTTCCAAAACACAAGATTGGAACTATCATTTAGTGGCTAATGAACCCTGTTAACTTCTGATTTATAAAATCTATGGTATCGGCGTAAACCTATGTTTGCTGCACTCTGGTTTCATTGTGTCCTCAGCGGTTTAAAGGAATTATTTTCGACATAATACTAATGCTTCAGCTGAAAAGCACGGGAGATATTGAACCCGAAATGGATACCTCCATTGAAGAAGTTGTTGGTATTTTCTCCGATAAACCCTTTTTCGATCATGGAAGTGGCATTGGTAAGTTGCAACTGAAATACATGTCCACCAGTTTCGATATCTACACCAATGGCGATAGCATTGTAATACAGGGTTCCTTTTTTAATCAGTTGGGGATAGTATTCTGCGTTGAGGGTAAGTCTACTGTTGAGTTTGTATCGCCTGCCAACCCCAAGTGCCACTACTATACCCCGTGTTTCATTGGCTATTTTCAGTTGGTATTTCACTGTTTTTTTTCGTGCACTAGCCTTTTGAAAGCATTACAGCCAATCTTTGAGAGGATCTGGGGAATAAATAGGAGATCGTGTTTTGTTGTGCAACTCAAATATTACTTGAGATACTTAATACACACTCCTTCTTTTCAAACATTTAGGACGTGATTGTTTGAAGATGATAGTTCACCTTATTAAAGACTAACTTGAATTCTAAGCAGAAAGACTTTAATTTGTTTTATACTTCATTTTAACTTCAATTTAATATTCAATTTAAGGCCTCTCATGATTCCTCTAAAATCCTTCAGCATCTTTTTAGTCTTTCTGTTTACGACTTGCTATTCCTCAAAGGCACAGATACAATGGTCTGACATTAAACAAAAACATTTCTCTAAGATTGAAAATCATTTCGTTTATCCTGATGTTTTTTTGGATTACAAAATAAATTCACGAGGAGCTTACATTCAAAAATATGACAATTCACTTATTCCATTAACTAAAATAAGAATCAATAGTTATCCCACTAATAAATTGTTTGATTCTGGAATCTCTGCCGTATTTCCTACTAAAAACAACATATTTCTATTAAAAATACTGGTTACTGGTGCAGGACAGTTTATTGTGGGCTCTCCGCGTATTAAAGAATCCTGCTGGTTGCTAAACAAAAACGGACAAATGATTCAGCAGCCAACAGTCATTTTTGACCAGATACCATCTGCTGCGAATTTTGAAGACATGCAGGTCATTCATAGTTCAGATAGTTCAAAAATATTGGGTATTTATTCCAGTAAGTACAAAAAATATACTTCCGGAGGTTACTATAATCTACAGTTCGAATTGTTGGATGCTGAAAATCTCGAACACCTGGAGAGTACAAATATTAAGGTAGACACCACAGTGATAAGATGTGATACTGCCTCATATTTAGGTTTTGAACTACAAGATTTTGTCATGGGAAAAGATTATGCATACTCTCTTGCGAAAGCCATTGTCAATACATATAATAAAAATAGCGGTTTAGCTGAACAGGGAATCTATGCATTGTCAACAGCGATGATTGATTATGAGATAGACGATAGTGAGATTTCATCTGACCTCCCCATTAGAAAGCACCTTTTTCTGATTCGTTACAACTTATCGAGCCAGAAGGCAGAATCACTCCCTATTATAGCAAATGCTTACACCATTGATCATATTGGCATCAAGGTGGATACTGCCGACAGAGTTTTTATAACAAGCGCTTTCCAAGATAATTTCAAAAGGTTCTCAGTGGCTCACTCAAGTAGTTTTGCCATCACTTATAGTTCTCACTACCCAAATTCATTTTCATTATGTGCCGTGGATGGAAGAAAATTTGAAATTATTCAGCAAGCTGTTTTAAAGTATCCTGAAAACTATTTTACTCAATTCTCCGGATTCAAAAACAAATCTGAACATTTTTCTACTTCATCAGAATACAATCAAAATTCTATGATCATGATTCATGAAGAATACAATAGGGGATTAAACAAGTATTCCGACATAGCCCTGATTCATATGTCATTGGAAACCGGAGCGGTTACTCATCAGCGAATATCAAAATTTCAAAATACTAGTTTCGATAAAGGAAGGTTTTGCAGTTACGGAATCTTCAAAAGTCCTGGCGCTTACAAAATCTTCTACAATGACAACCCCGACAACCTCTCAATAGCATCTGAAGGTCCAGTTAAAACATTGAAAGAAATAGATAACAGTGCACTGGTCATGGTCAATATGGACGAAAAAACCGGAGCTCTGCGCTCCAAACGCGTTATAGAAAATAATAGAGGGAAAATGTTTGTAGCTCCACAAAATTCATTCCGAACACTCCAAAGTGACATCATATTTGTTAAGAGAAAAAAGCACTCAAAGGCATATAAATATGGGAAACTTCGAAATAATGGGTTTTAACAAAATCCGGATTCACTCTTAACCTTTGTTTCAGAGAATCTCTCCTATCTAAGACTTGATATTGGGTAGCCCTTTGATAGACCTGAAGAATATATCGAGTTTACACCTCCTGATAGTTATCGGGATTACAGGGGGCCAAATTGATTTTTACTTTTCCCTTAAGGGACAAAAGGGTGAAAAAAGGTAGGGTTAACACTAATGCTTCAGCTGAAAAGCACGGGAGATATTGAACCCGAAATGGATACCTCCATTGAAGAAGTTGTTGGTATTTTCTCCGATAAACCCTTTTTCGATCATGGAAGTGGCATTGGTCAACTGTAGCTGGAACACGTGTCCTCCGGTTTCGATATCTACACCAATGGCGATAGCATTAAAATATTGAGAGCCTTTGGAAATCAATTGTGGAAAATACTCAGCATTAATTGTAAGCCGTTGGTTGAGCTTGTACCGGCCTCCTATGCCAAGCGCCACAACAACTCCCCGGGTTTCCTTGAGTTCTATGAGTTGGTATTTGATCAGTGTAGGAGAGAGCTGAAGAGAAAGACTGGAATTGATTTTTCTGGCAATAAGCAGCTGATGTGTGAAGGCGAGCTTATCTCGAAAAGCTGTGTAGTTATCAGTTCTCTTTTGTGTTTTAATAGCCATCGAAGAAAGCCAAACCACGCTTATCGGGATGTTTTTCTTGCCGCTTTGTTGGGCTAATAGTTTGTATTTGACATAGCCATCGTAAGTTTTTTGAAAGGAATTTCTTCCTGCCCCGATCATTAGGTTTTTAATTGGTGCATACTCCAGGGCAAGGCGAATGTTAGAGACATCTAATCCCCATAGGTTGTAAGAACCGGAGTTGAGTGTGCCAAATCGATGAGAAATCATGAATTCCAGGGTTCCAGGGTTGCGGATTTCCACACTGTGTCCATTGATGATTCTCGTTCCTTTGAATGTAGCAGTAGCTAAAGTTTCAGAAGGCTCTTCCTGAGATTGTAGCTCAGCCAGGAGATCATCCTGGGCAAAGGCGATTTGGGATAATATGAGTAGGTAGATAAAGATGTAAGTTTTCATTGATGTTGGTATTAGGCTTTTGGCAATGTGTCAGGTATTCACAGAGAAAATGCCTGCCACTGGTGCCAATTGGATTAGTTATTTGGTTCGTATTGAAATGAAAATTTGGCTGTTACTTCTACTTTTTCAGCAATATTTTGGAAAACTATGGAAGGAATCTCAATGTCGTATTCAGCTACTTCTACCATAAAAACTGATTGAACATTGAGCCTTTTACCATCTCTGGTAAATACAAGTGGCAATGTTACATCTTTAGTAACTCCATGAATGGTGAGTTTTCCCTTCATATCATATTGAATGGAGTCTTTCAGGTTCCCCAAATTCTCAGCTGTGAAATTCATAATCTTTCCAACAAGTGTTGCCTTGGGGAATTTTTCCGATTCCACGTAGTTTTCGTTAAAATGCTCTTCCATCAAAGACTTGTCAAAGTGGAAATCCCGCATTTTTATGCTAACAGCCACGTCACCTGTGTTGGTGTTCATTGCACCGAGGGCCTCTTCATTGATGGCTTCAATATCCTCCAATGGAGCCTCTGAAAAGAACCTGATATACCCATGTGTATCTATCAATTTTTGAGAAAAAGACAGCATCGGAATGGATATCAGCATAATGCTAATTAAGTGTCTGTTTAGATTCATAGTCTTAGTTGTTTTGAGCGCCATCATTTACCCAGCATGCTATCAGATCTATGTCTGATTGAACCAATGAGCCATTTCGAGGCATAGAGCCAGATGCGGTCAGGCTTTTGATAGACGAAGCATTGTTGATTACTGCTGTGGAAGTTGTGAGATTTGGGAATTGCGAGCCATTGTGGCAGCCTGATATAGCACAATTGCTGGAAATAATAGGCATGATGTTGTTTTTCAAAGAGACACCTGTTGTGATAGTAGCTGAGCTTGTGGCAGTGCAGCCATTGTCATCTGTTACGGAGACTGTATAGGCTCCGGTAGCCAGGCTACCGAAGGTGTCATCAGAAGTGCTTGTTCCTCCGTTGATCGCATAAGTATATGGACTTGTTCCACCTTCTGCCTGGATGGTGATAGATCCATTGGAGCTCCCACATCCTGCATCATTAGTTTTCAGAGCAGTGATGTTTACACCACCACTATTATTAATTTGTTGTTCCAATGTGAAGTCGCATTTCAGGGCATCTGTTACCACAATGGTATAATTACCTCCAGCGAGATTGTTAAATGTTCCTGATTGGTTTTCGGTTCCATTGTCCAAACGAAAACTGTACGGAGCTTCTCCTCCTGACGCAGTGATAGTCAGGCTTCCATCAGATGCTCCACAAGTTGCGTCTGTGGCGGCTGCTACGCCACTGAGTGTTGAGTCTGTGCAGGAGTTGGCTACAGTTACTCTGTCAGTTTTGCAGCTAGTTAGTATAATGATTGATAATATTGCTAATTTTCTCATTTGAGTCAGAATGGTTTAAAACCGGGGATCACTCCCCGGTGTTAGGATTATATATTTTTATTGAGCTTCAGAAACGTCATTGTTGATCACAGGCCACACTCCTGGTGATGGCACACTTACTCCTTTAGTATCTCCTCTTTCTGTATCACCGCCAAAGAAGTACACAGGCCATCCTTTGAAGGTAAGCTGTTTTTTTCCAAACACATCTATTTCTCCAAAATCACCAATGTTTATGTCGGATGGGAGACTGGATAATTCCGTGTAGAATATTGGCCAGCTTCCATCATTGCTGAAGTCGGAGTTTGTATAGTTGTTGGTGTCTTTAGCATCATTGATCCAGGTGTAAAGTGTTCTACCTTCAGCATCTACAAAGAACTTGGTCATCCCATCACCTTCGGTGTAGTCAGACAGATAATTTTTCCCATCACTTCCAACCAATTGAGCATCTGCTATCATCAGGTCATAATCTTTAGCCACGTACCATACCGTACCGACTCCTTCACCTCCAGCTTCTCCGGCGGCTTCAATTTCACCATCTGCATTTGGCGCATAGTAGTATAGTGGCCAGCCTTTGTAAGTAGTTTGCATGGCCCCATCTGATCGGGTGATCACATTGAAATCCGATTGTTCTATTTGAGCATTGTTAGGCAACATAATATTGTTTTCATAGAACACAGGCCATTTATCCAAACAGCCATCCACACATGCACTCGCTCCAGCTACGTCTTTTGTGAAGAAATATAAAATATGTCCATCTCCGTCTGTGATTACTTCTCCGAGTGTTGCATGCTCGAAGGTGTTCACAGTTGGTGCGGCGGTCGCAGCGGTGGATGAGCTATTGACCACTGGCCATACTCCTGGAGCAGGTACACTCACCCCTTTGTTGTCACCTCTGTTGGCATCTTGTCCAAAGTAATAAAGCGGCCAACCCTTGTAGGTCAATTGCTTTTTTCCGAACACATCAATCACTGCGAAATCGGAAGAATTCAGAGTCGAAGGAATAGCACCAATTTCTGTTTCATAAATTGGCCAGGAACTGTTATTGGAAAAATCTGACTTGGTGAATTTGTTCTTTCCAGAAAAGTCATTTATCCATGAATACAATGTATTTCCTTCAGCATCAACAAGATAAGTGGTGGTTTCGTCTCCAGCAGTATAATCGGATTTGTAATTTGTACCATCATTACCTACCAGCTGTTCTTTCACAAGCATCACCGTATAGTCTGGTTTGGCCACAAACCAAACACTGCCCACACCTTCTCCAGCTGTTGCGCCAGCGGACTCAATAGTGCCATCACCCGAGGGTGCATAATAGTAGAGCGGCCAGCCTTTGTAGGTGGTTTGCATCTCACCATTACTATGCGTAATGGAACTAAAATCTGAGGCATTTAGGCCGGTAGCCAACTCTGGTGTTTCTACATAAAAAATTGGCCATTTATCCAGACAGCCATCTACGCATGTGCTTTGGCCACTGGCGTCACTGGCAAAGAAATACAGGGTTACGCCGTTACCATCTGTGAGTATCTGGCCATAGGTTGAGTTGTCGGTGAGCTTAATCTCATTACTGGTTTGAGTGGTCGGATCGGGCTGAGGATCCGTGTTGTCCGAGCATGAGAGTAGCAGGGCGAATCCTGAGAGCAGGAACGCCAAAAAGTAATTTTTTAGCAAGTTCATTGTAAAAGTGTTTTGTTTATTAAGGTTCTGTTTGTGTCATTTATTTAAGACTTCTTTTGATAGTAAAGAGTGCGCCTGAGCCATACAGTGAGACATTGGCCCAACCGATCTCTTTCAAAGGTGTTTGCACGTATGGTTCCACGCTGATAGAAGTTTTTGTACCCAACTTATATTCAGCACTTAAGCCCAGATTAAGTATTGACCATTTTAAGGTTACGTTTTGATTTGTATTCCAGGAGTCTGCTGCTCCAGCATTTGGCTGATCAAAATAATAATCGTATTTCTGATCCAGCATGATGTAATTACTCAGGCCAGTAAACGCACCAAATCTCCATTTACCTCGGTCAACAAATTGATGACTGATAAAAACTGGAATATCAATTACCCGGCAAGATCCATCAATCTGTGATGGAACAATTCCATTAGTGGCCCACCCCCAATAACCTGCTGGCGGATGGTAGTCTTCACCATTTGCCACGTATTTCTTATGGTTGTAAAATGCGCCGACCTGAAGAGTGGTGCGTGGGAGTACATTCCAAAAGAGCCTGATTCCTGTTTTACCAGTAACCTGTTTACTTTGAAACAATCCGACACTATTGAAATCAGGGGCAATGGATACTCCCACCGACCAGTCTGTCCATCTCACAAATTTTTTGGTTGATTCTTTTTCTTGATTAAACGTCTGGAGTGAGCTGTTTTGGATGGGTTCCGGAGATATGTCTATTAATGGAATATTGGAACTTCCACCTAAACCAATTCTTCTCAGATAAATTGGATAATGTGTGTATAGTATCTGAGGTTCATTTTTTTCTGGAATAAAATAGTTTGATCTGTATGATTGAGCGATTGAGCTGCTATTTCCTCCATCACCTTCATTTGATTCCTTTGTTTTTTCATTTTTGATAGAGAAGGTGGAATTGTGCGAATCGGATGGCAAATAATTTTCCAGGGACTTTTCTGTGGCAATTAGTTCATTAGAATTCCGATTCGAATTTTGATTGATAAGAGCGATCGTTGGCTGCTGATCAAAATACGGTCTGAGGAACCATCCAATCAGGAAAGCAACGGCTGAAGACAAAAGGATCAAAGCGAACAGTTTGATTCTACTAAGCCCATCAGAATTAGAAATTCCAAGGCCAGCAGTATCAAGCTTCTCTTCCATCTTAGCCCAGTCATCTTCCAGAAATGAGTCCTGTTCTACACTCAGATGCTTTTTGAAAAAGTCTTCAATATGGTTCTTTTCTTCACTCATTAATTATCTACTTCAAAATATAGCTTTAGTAGTTCCTGTAGTTTTTGCTTGGCCTTATGATAATTTGACTTGGAAGTGCCCACATTGATGTTGAGCATTCCAGCGATTTCCTCATGTTTATAACCTTCAATTGCATAGAGGTTAAATACTGTTCTGTATGCCTGAGGTAACTTCCGAATCAAATCAAGAAGATCATCATAAGAAAGTTGATCCAACTGGGTTTCTTTTACCAAAGCTCTGAGCCCGGCTTCCATCTCCAACTGCTCCAGTTTTTGTTGGTGTTTTTTGATATGGTCCAATGTGCTGTTGATCATAATTTTTCTAAGCCAGGCTTTGAAAGGCTTCTCCTTGTCAAACGATCCGATGTATTTAAACACTTTCAAGAATCCATCATTCATTATTTCTACGGCATCCTCACGATTTTCAGCATACCTCAGGCAAATACTCATACAATACCCATGAAACTCCTTATAGAGCAGTTTTTGAGCATCGCGCTTTTGCTTGATACATCCCTGAAGGATTTTTTCAATATGTTGATTGTCGACGTGCAATGTTAGAGCGGTACTATTTCTGTCATATATCCACCAATACCATGGGATGGATACAAATGGTTGCCTGGGTTAAGAAAATTTTTCTGTTGAACGGGTATTATTGGTGAAAGCGTCAATTTATCATGAAATTACAATGACCTAATAATCGATAGTTACTATGAATTTATCTAACTCGCTGGACTTTCTCGCTGCTCTGGCTGCCAATAATACCAAAGAATGGATGGATGAGCATCGTGGCTGGTACCAGGAATGTCGTGGAGAGTTCATCCAATTTGTTGATGAACTTTTGAAACAAATGCAGGTTTTTGAGCCTGGTGTAGCAGGACTGGAAGCTAAAAAGTGTATTTTTCGAATCAATCGTGATATCCGGTTCAGCAATGACAAGTCTCCATATAAGACCAATTTCGGAGCGGCTATTTCAGAAGGAGGTAAGCATTCGGAAAATCCGTCTTATTATTTCCATCTTCAACCTGGGGAAAATTTTGTGGGTGGAGGTATTTACATGCCGCAAGGAGAAGTGTTGAAAAAGATTCGTCAGGAAGTCGATTACAATCCTGAAGAACTGAAAGGGATAGTTGAAGACTCGGAATTCAGAAAAATGTATGGAGAGATCAGAGGAGAAAAGTTAAAGACTGCACCGAAAGGTTATCCAAAGGACCATCCAAATATCGAGTTCTTAAAGCTGAAAAGTTTTGTGGTAATGCGGGATATAAAAGAGTGGGATTTGAAGAAAGAAGGTGTAGCTGAGATGGTTGTGGAGAGCTTCAGAGTAATGAAACCATTCAATGATTATTTGGCAGTAGCAGTCAGCTAAAAATATTTTTCAAGAAAAAAATAAAAGTGTTTGCAATAGTGACAATCTATACTAGATTTGCAATCCGTTTTTGAGGGTGCTACCTCAGAAACATCCAAAAGAGCGCTTAGCTCTCCCGATAGCTATCGGGAGGTTCAGCCTTTTAAACAAAAAAAGGGCGCTTAGCTCAGCTGGTTCAGAGCACCTCGTTTACACCGAGGGGGTCGGGGGTTCGAATCCCTCAGCGCCCACAAAAGGCAGTCAAAAATGGCTGCCTTTTTTGTTTTTAGTCCTTTACAAAGAGTTTAACCAACCTCAGAGGACTCAGTGTCAACAGAGAAAATTGAATGATGTAATTCAACCTTCAATTTCAAAAACATTCTAATAGTGATCTTTGAGCGATTCTGAGAATTTGTGGGAAGCAACCTTTGATTGCTTTCTCTCTGTGTCCACCGCGTTCTCTGTGGTTTCTATCTATTAAGGGAAGATGAATTGACATTTTCAGGACACACCACAGGTTTTCGGATTGGTTCGGATTTTCCAATCCACTAACTATTTTCCAATTATTAAAGATTATCAAGATTGATTTTGTAAAGCGAGATACCATTATAAGCTACCCAAAAAATTAGTGATGAATCGACGGTTTGATTGAGACCGAAATTACTCTATAATAAACCAATCGTGATAATGCCTATTCAATTCAGGAATCAGACAAACAAAATTTCTGTAAAAAAAGGAATGTTCTTTCGTGTAACACGGAATTATATATAAATTCCGGTTTGTACAAAAATCCTAATCAAATGTCTGATTATAAGTTTTGGTTTATTTCAGCTCTTTTAGTTTTTCCAATGATTGTATCAGCTCAAAAGCTGGCTAACTATAATGATGTCTTGAATAAGAAGGTGCTCGGGCATATTACAACATATACTTCAAAATCAGAAGAAAAATTCACTATCGGTGATTCAATAACCTTGGGGAGTCCTTTCAGAAATGATTATTTCGATTACATCAAGCAAAATGGAGGGCTGGAGTTGTTTCCACTTCCAAGTACTGCAAGTGGAAGCAGAGTGGTTATTAAAAGGATGATTAGCCGATCAAAATTTCTTCGTGTTGTAACAACAAGTGCTAATGGGTTTGTTTACGAACTTGAAATATATAACCTTGAAGGAGCTTTGCAAAACGGCGAAATAGTGTCTTCAAAACTTAGTAGTGACGAAGCTCTGGCAGAGCTGAAGAGATGGAAGGATAAACTTGATTTGGGGTTGATTACCGAATCGGAATATGAGCTCAAAAAAGCGGAGCTTGCCAAGCTTATTGATTGAGGCATTACCCCTGTTTCAAAGAAAGTAATGAGGGTGACTCCCACCCTCATCTCATTACTTTTCTTCCAGAGCTTTCAGTCTTTTCTCGATTTCCAAAAGTTTGTGAATGATAATGATGTGTGTTTTTTTGGCATCAATGCCTACTACACTTTCTTCACTGGCTATCATTTTTTGGATGGCTTCATATTCAGCCTGTGGTATTTCGTAGTTTTCCATGTTGTTTTTTGAGTGTTTATTATTCAATATACAATCTTCTAAACTAGCGCTGATATTGGTAGTCAGAAGTAACTTTTGTTACAATTTCCAGAGTTAATCCAATTGAGCAGTTCAATACTAGACCTCACTTTTCCATTGATCTTATTATCTTCATGGCTATGAGCGATCGAAAAATATCAGTGACTGGCAGCAACGCTTTTTCCGAGTTGAAAGTTGGGCAGCCAGCTGATTATGCCGCAGGCATTAATGGTATTAAGGCGGCTTTGGAGCATACAAGCAAAGAAATAGGATTGTTCAAGTCCTTGCAAAAGCTTGCTAAACTGAATCAAAAAGATGGATTTGACTGCCCGGGGTGTGCCTGGCCAGATCCGGATGATCGCTCTAAGCTTGGTGAGTATTGTGAGAATGGAGCCAAGGCACTTGCTGAAGAAGGAACCCTAAAAAGAGTAGATCGGGATTTTTTCAAACAGTATTCAGTGGAAGAGCTGTCACAATGGACGGACTATGCTATTGGCAAAAGCGGACGAATCACAGAGCCATTTGTACTCAAGCCTGGATCACTTCATTATGAACCGATAAGTTGGGATGACGCATTCATATTGGTTGCTGATCACCTGAGAGCATTGAATCATCCTGATGAAGCCATTTTTTATACTTCAGGAAGATCCAGTAATGAAGCCGCATTTCTTTACGGACTTTTTGCCCGGGCATTTGGAACTAACAATATGCCCGACTGTTCCAATATGTGTCATGAGTCCAGCGGAGTAGGCCTAAAGGAAACCCTTGGAATAGGTAAAGGCTCTGTTACTTTGGATGATTTCCCTAAAGCTGAAGTGATCATGGTTATTGGTCAAAACCCGGGAACCAATCATCCACGTATGCTATCCGCACTGCAAAAGTGTAAGGAAAATGGTGGTAAGATTATCTCCATTAATCCATTGAAAGAAGCGGGACTTGTGCGCTTCAAAAATCCTCAGCAAATCAATGGGCTTCTTGGTCATGGAGTAACGCTCACGGATGTTTTTCTTCAGGTGAAAATCAATCAGGATGTGGCTTTGCTCAAGCTTTTGATGAAGCGACTCAAGGAGCTGGACGATGAACGAGGAGAAGTCTTCGATTGGGATTTCATCAACGAAAAAACCATTAGAGTTGAAAATCTGCTGGATGATTTAGCTGAAATAGATGAACAGAAGTTGCTGGAAAAATGTGGGGTTGAAGAGGCTGAAATAGACAAAGCAGTAGCAATCCTGGCTGAGAAGAAGAAGATCATTATTTGCTGGGCGATGGGTCTCACACAGCACAAAAACGCAGTGGATAATATCAAGGCATGTGTTAATTTATTGCTTCTTAAAGGCAGCATTGGTAAACCTGGAGCAGGAACCTGCCCGGTGAGAGGACACAGCAATGTGCAGGGTGATCGTACCGTCGGCATCATGCACCATGTTTCACCGGCATTGAATCAAGCTTTAGAGCAGTCTTTTGACTTTAAACCTCCTATAAAGACTGGGTTAGATACAGTAGGGGCTATTCAAGCCATGAAGGAAGGTAACGCAAAAGTCTTTATGGCACTGGGTGGCAATTTTGTTTCAGCTGCTTCTGATACTTTTTATACAGCCAAAGCACTTCAGAATTGTGCGCTAACCGTTTCTGTCAGCACGAAGTTGAATAGGACTCACCTGGTTCCCGGAAAAACGAGTTTGATCTTACCGACATTGGGCCGGTCCGAAGAAGATGTAAAAGATGGAGTTCCAAGATATGTGACTGTGGAGAACAGCATGGGCAAAGTGCATCGCTCGCGAGGAAGGTTTGTTCCGGCGAGTAGTGATTTGAAAAGTGAGCCGGAGATTGTTGCGGGAATAGCGCATGCATATTTTGGAGAGAGTTCATCGGTTGATTGGCTGAGACTTGGCAGTAATTACGACTTGATCAGGGAAAAGATTTCGGAGGTAATTTCAGGATTTAATCAATACAGTGAAAAATCAGATAATGGAGGGTTTTATCTTCCAAACAATTCACGGGAAGCTGATTTTTCGAAGATGCCTGAAGGCAAAGCTCAGTTTTCCGTTTGCAGGCTTTCGGATGTTAATCATTCGGATGATGAATTTGTGCTCATGACCATTCGTTCACATGATCAGTTCAATACCACTATCTATGGAATGGACGATCGCTATCGGGGAGTTTATGGAGAGCGGAGGGTGGTTCTTATGAATCGTGAGGACATGGCAGCTCAGGGGTTTTCAGAATTGGAGGTGATCGATTTGCAAAGCAATTATGATGGAGTGATTCGTAAAGCAGAAAACTTCAAAATCATCGGGTATGATATTCCAAAAGGAAACCTGGCTGCTTATTTCCCGGAAACCAATCCTTTGGTGCCTATCAATCATACCGCAGAGGGAAGTAATACACCTATTAGCAAGTCGGTGATAGTGAAGGTAGTGAAGGCAAATTAATTGTCAGCTGGCTTACTCATCATTGCAATAGAATAGACGTCTTATGAATCAGTTCGTAAATGATAAAAATCTTTAAAGTTTAGATATGGAACCTTTTGAATATTATGTGGTATTGTCATCACTCATTTTGGGACTGGGAATTGCTCAGATTCTCACAGGTGTGGCAGATATCGTTTCTGATTTGAAAAATGTTAAGTTAGAAGCGGCACATTCCGCCATGATTTTCAATGTTTTCCTTTTGCATATTCAGGAATGGTGGTATTCCTATCAATATATTTTCGAAATCAAAGTATGGTCACTCCCTCTTGTATTCTTCCTTTTAATTTATCCGATCCTATTGTTTTTATTAGCGAGAATGCTTTTCCCTACCGGTTTGAGGAGCCATGAAACTGATTTGGAAGAATACTTTTTTGATCAATGGAAGTGGCTTTACAGCGTGATCTTAGCCATCATCATTACCAGTTTTCTACAAAATATTATTGTCTCAGGATGGGCTATTACTTCCCAGATCCCTCAGTATGTGATGACTTTATTGTTCACTGGTTTTATTACACTTAAAGTAGAGAATAAAAGGGCTCATCGGATTTTTCAAATCATCATCAGTATACTATGGTTGTCATTTACATTGTTTGACCCATACGAACTGACCAATGATATGGTGATGCAGGAAGGAAAAGGCTGGTGGAATCTAATTCACTGATCCCACCACTCTTTGCATAAATTCATTCAGGGCTTCTTTTTGAGGTTTGCCATTTTTGATTTCCTTTTGAACCTCAAGAGCGCCATACATATTGGAGAGCAGTTCACCAATTACGTCTAGTTCTTCATCTTTGATCCCTTTGGCATCTGCCATGTGCTCTAGAAACTCTATGGTTTCGATGACCCAATCTTCGTCATTTTGATCTACGAACGCTACGATGTGTTTAATTACTGGTAATCTCATTAAGAATATTATTGATAATCTCTACTTTGTTTCCTGCGACTTGTGAAATTAGTGAACCATTTTTAAATCCGGCAAAAGTTGGTAGGTTCTTCACTTCTGCGAGGTTTCTTGAATTGGGTAATTTCTCAGCATCCACATATACGAATGTGACGTTTTCATTTTCACCCGCCATTCTTTTGAACTTGGGTTTGGTCATTCGGCAGTTGCCACACCATGTAGCCCCGTACTGAACAATTACCTGTTGATTTTCTCTTACAATTTCGTCTAGTTTATCTTCTGTTAGCTCAATCATTATTGTTAAAGTTTAGTTCTTGAGCGCGAAAATGAAACAAGATCGATTTAGTAAAATTATTACGTGATAATTGAAAGTTATATCAATCTCTGGAACTACTTTCCCTTACAATCAATTCGCTTTGTAGTACGACTGTTTCGTCAAAATGTCCATCTGGGTGGTCAATTTGTTGAATTAGGAGTTCAGCAGCTTTTTGCCCCATTTCATAGCCTGGTTGCGACATGGTGGAAAGGGAAGGTTCATATAATGTACCAATTGACCAGTTACTAAAGCCGACCACAGCTATATCTTCAGGAATTTTCTTTCCAACAGCTTTTATATTCTTAATGGCACCAATAGCCAACATGTCCGTAGCGGCAAAAAGTCCATCTATTTCACCAGCATTGACCAATTCCTTGGTTGTATTCAGTCCATCTTCATAATCTCCTGAGATACAGTGGATCACCCAGTCATCATGAGTATTGAGACCTGATTCAGATAGCGCCTTTTGATAGCCTCCAAGTCTGTCTTTATTGATTTGTAGATTGATTGGTCCTCCTATATAGGCAATTTTTTTACAACCTTGATCGATCAGATGCTTCACGGCTTTATAGCCTGCATCAAAGTCATCGATAACTACTTTAGGTGCGCTGATGTCACAGATACAATCGAAGAACACCAAAGGAATGCCACGATCTACAAATTCCTCAAAGTGGCTGTAATCTTCAGTTTCTCGGGAAATACATGCCATCAAGCCATCTACACGTCCGTTGATAAGTGCTTTTGCATCGATTACTTCTCGCTCGTAAGACTCATGTGTAGAGCTGATAATTACATTGTAATCGTTAGAATAGGCAAAATCTTCAATTCCACGAATCACCATAGCAAAAAACTCATGCACCAACTGGGGGATGATAATACCTAAAGTTTTGGTCTTGTTGCTCCGAAGGCTAAGTGCTGTGAAGTTGGGTTTGTAATTATACTTTTTTGCGAGCTCTTTAACAGCTTCCCTGGTGGCAGGCTTTACTAAAGGGTTGTCTGCAAGCGCCCGAGAGACGGTTGACACAGAAATATTGAGTTCCTGAGCGATATCCTTGATGGTAACAGATCCTTTTTTCATGTTGAAAGCAAGTTAAACAACTTCAGAATAGGGATTCATGAACGGAAGAAAATTTTCAAAACGCATGGTTGTAAAAAGACGATATTTTGTAGCTGTCAGGCATCTTAGAAAAGTCATATTTTGAGATTCAAAAAATTGAACCCTTATTACAAACGTTTGCAATTGTGCAATTATTAAAATACTGCTCTTTTTATTGAAAATCGTTTTTAAAATTCTGTGAATTTATTTTTCTTGGAGGTTGAAATGCTTAGTAGAACATTTCGATTATTAGCTTTTAGTTAAAAGTTTAGAAACAAAATGTAATAGTATGAAGAAGTATTTACTCTTAGGTTTATCGTTGATCCTGTCCGCTGCAGTATGGGCGCAGGAAAGAACGGTAACAGGTACAGTAACCGATGCGGAGACAGGGGAGCCTGTTCCGGGAGCCAACGTTGTTCAAAAAGGAACGACGAATGGTACAATCACAGACTTTAACGGTCAATACAAACTTGCAGTTGGCGATGATGCCACACTGGTTTTCTCATTTGTAGGTTATGCTCCTCAGGAAGCAGCCGTCGGAGCAAGATCAGTCATTGATGTAAGTTTGGAGTTAGATGTACAATCACTATCTGAAGTTGTTGTGGTTGGATACGGAACTCAGGAGAAGAAGGAAATTACGAGTGCTGTTGCCAGCATTAGTTCCGAAGAGTTCAACAATGGTAACCAGACCACAATGGGTTCATTGGTACAAGGTAAAGTTGCCGGTCTTTCCATCCAGTCTCCTGGTGGTGACCCTAATGCCAGCCCAACCATCCGATTGAGAGGTCTTTCCACTTTTGGAGGTAACACTTCTCCTTTAGTTGTAATAGATGGAGTAATTGGAGCCAGCCTTTCTAACGTGGACCCTAATGACATTGCATCAATAGATGTATTGAAGGATGCTTCTGCAGCAGCGATTTACGGTTCACGTGCTTCCAGTGGTGTGATTCTCGTAACGACTAAGTCCGCAGGAAAAGGTGGTGCTACTAAAGTAGATATCAACTCTTATGTAACAATGAATACTGTTGCCAAGCACATTGATGTACTTAATAAGCAGCAATTCCTGGATAGAATAGAACAAATTAACGGTGGAATCGGCTCAGAATCTGGTATCGCAGCAGCGAAATTAAAAGATTATGGATCTAACACAGACTGGTTCAAACAATTGACAAGAACAGGATGGACCAATACTACGAACGTAGCAATAAGTGGTTCTCTTTCCGCTAACACCTCTTATAGGGTTTCAATGAACTATCGTGATAACAATAGTATCATCAAGAAATCAGGGTTTAAGCGAATGAACTCAAGGATGAACATTCGTCACAGTGCGCTGGATGGCAAGTTGAGATTGAGCATGAATGGATCAATGAACACCAGAAACCAGCAGGATGCGAGTGACCCGAACAATGATATCAATGACTTGTTCAGATACGCAACGATCTACAACCCAACAGCTCCTGTGTATGAGAATCAGGTAACTCAGAATAGATTGGGCCCGGCTGACTCTGCGGCAAACGCCCAGAACTTTGGCCCATATTTTCAAAGAGCTAATTTTGATTACTACAACCCGGTAGCGCTTTTGAACCAGCGTACTTTCCTTACTCAAACAAGAAATTACCTGGGTAATATTCAGGCTGAGTATGATATCCTGGATGGTTTGACTGCTAAAGTGAATATCTCCAGACAGTACACTACTTCGAATCAGGAAAAATACTGGTCTAAGCAGGATTATAAGTTTGGATTTGGAATGGGAGGTAGTGCCAACAAGAACAACAAAAACTCTTACTCTGATCTGAACGAATTCACATTGAACTATACCAAGACTTTTGGTGACTTAGACGTAAGCATTTTAGGAGGTATTTCATCTCAGAAATGGGGGTATGACCAAACAAACGTTTATGTACGAAACTTTGTGACAGACAATATTGGTTTTAACAACCTGGGCTTTGCAGGTGTGGTTCTTGGGCCAAATACAGATATTAGTAGCCAGAAGTTGGAAAACATCATGAATTCTGCTTTCGGTAGATTAAACCTGAATTACGCTAATACATATTTCTTGTCAGTGAGTGCTAGGCGAGATGCCTACAATGGTTTCGGTGCAAACAACAAAGCTGGTGTTTTCCCGGCTGTGAGTGGAGGACTCATGTTGACAGAGCTCGTGGATTTAGGTCCGGTCAATCAGTTGAAATTGAGAGGATCTATTGGTAGATCAGGTAACTTGCCTTCTAACCCATATTTTGCTCAGGCATACTACCAACCGGGAAGTAGAATTGACCCGGACAACAATCCATTGACTCTAAACAGTTTGGTTTACACCAATCCTGTTGTGAACCCTAACCCATCACTGAAGTGGGAAACCAAAACAGAGATCAACCTTGGTTTTGATATGACTATTTGGGACAGATTGACTGTTACTGCAGATATTTATAAGAGAAATATTCAAAACTTGATTTACCAAGTAAATGTTGCGCCTGGAGCCCCTAATCAGTTTGATCCTAATGGTGGATTCAATATTGCAGGAAACACCTGGGCCAATACTGCTAACCTTTCAAATGGTGGTATTGAAGCAGTTTTCAGCTATGCTGATATCGCTCTGGGACCAGTAAAGTGGACACCAAGTATCAACTTTACTTTCTACAAAAGACCAGCTATTGACAAATTGTTAGTAGATATTCCGGAAATCAGATTGGCAACTCCAGGTTCTCCAGGACAAAATAACAACACAATCATTAGAGACAAGCCGGGAGAGCTGATTGGTAACATGTATGCACCTCATGTAATTGGTGTAGATGAATTGCATCACTATGTATTTGATCCTTCTACTCCTTATGATGATCCTAGTACATGGAATGTAGTAGGAAATGGTCTTCCAAAGGGAGAAGGCGGTTGGAATAACCAGTTTGCTTATAAGAACTTTACCATGAGTGTGTTCTTTAGAGCGGTATGGGGACATGATCTGTACAACACTTACAGAGGTTTCTATGAAAACGCTGATGGTGGATCTAGTTACTTCAATAGTGTGACTACCAGCAAGTCTCAGTTCATTACATCTACTCCTACTTTGACTGATTTGTATGTGGAGAATGCTTCTTTCATCAGACTTCAGAACATGCAGATTGGATACAACATTCCTATCCAGTCAAAGTTTTTCTCTAATTTCAATGTATATGTAGCTGGTCAGAACTTGTTTACTATTACAGGTTATACAGGTATCGACCCAACGCCTCGTTACCAAGATGTAGCAGTTCAAACACCTCAGACTCTGACTGCTAGTAATGCAGGTAACCTGTTGAGCCAAAACCTGGCACCAGGTATTGAGAGAAGAAATACTTATGCTCAGCAGCGTCAATTCACACTGGGTGTAAAAATCTCTATTAAATAGTCATTAAAAAGATATTCTAATGAAAAGACATATAATAAAGCTTTTATTTCTGGTGCCGTTTCTGCTGACGGTATCAGCGTGTAAAGATCCGCAGGCAGAGTTGTACTCATACGTTACTTACGATGACCTTCAGAAATCAACAGATCCGGATGTGCTGACAGTCCTTAGAAAAGGAGCTTACTCTGCTCTTTATGGAACCTGGGGAGCTCATAACTCTCTTTGGTCTATGCATGAGATTGCCTCTGATGAGCTGGTGATTACCCAAAAGGGTGCTGACTGGCAAGATGGTGGCCAGTGGATCAGAATGCACCAGCATGGTATGCTGCCAACTGAAGAAAGTGTCAACAATGGATGGACCTACGCTTACACTGCAATTGCTAAGTTAAATTTATTGATCAGTCAGTTTGGCGGCCTAGAGTCTTTTGCTGCCGAGCTAAGAATTACCAGGTCGCTGGTTTATCTATGGTTGATTGATGCTTATGGTAATGTGCCGTACATTACTGAAACTGACACAGATGCTCAACCGGCTAACATTACAAGAGCTGAGCTTTTTGATAAGATTGAAGCTGATGTGTTAGCTAGTTATGATGCAGTACAGGATGGTCCGACATATGCAAGTTCAAATAAGGATGTAGCAAATGCAATATTGGCCAAGCTTTACCTGAATGCTGAAGTTTACACAGGTAAAGCAAGATGGGCAGATGCTGCTGCGAGATGCGATTCTATTATTAGCTCTGGTCACTACAGTTTGGCTAGCAACTTTCTTTCAAACTTTGTAACTGATAATGCTAGTTCTACAGAGAATATTTTTGTAATTCCTTACGATGCTGTAAGTGCTCAAGGGTTTAACATGGCTTGTATGACTCTTCATTATGCCAGCCAGGCGACTTACGACCTTCAGGACCAGCCTTGGAATGGTTACGCAACTCAGGAAGAGTTCTATAATTCTTTTGAGAACGGAGATGCTCGTTTAGGAAGCTTCCTGGTTGGCCCTCAGTATGCTGCTGATGGTACCACTAGATTGACTGATCCTAATGCTGAGGCTACAGACCCTGATGGTCCTCCATTGACTTATACTCCTGAAATCAATGAATTGTATCCTAACTCTTTGAGACAAGCAGGAGCCAGAGTCGGTAAATGGGAATTTGCAATGGGAGCTGCTCAGAGTTTGAGTAATGATTATCCTATATTCAGATATGCTGATATCCTATTGATGAGAGCAGAAGCACTTTGGAGACAAAGTTCCGGTAGTGCAGAAGCATTGGATTTGGTAAACCAGGTAAGAACAAGAGCTGGTGTGGCAGCATTAACCGGTCTTGATGCTGATGCATTGTTGGCAGAAAGAGGTCGTGAATTGTTTGCTGAAGGTTACAGAAGATCGGATTTGATCAGATTTGGTAAATTCAACCAGGCGTGGTGGGAAAAGGATGCATCTGATCCTTCGAAGAAACTCTTCCCTCTTCCACTTACTCAGCTTCAGGCTAATCCTAACTTGACTCAAAACCCAGGATATCCTAGTTTGTAATCAAGTTATTTAATTATAAGTTTTTAGAAAGAAGGCATGTAATTTTACATGCTTTCTTTTTTTATCACAATTGATATGAGACTATACCAAGCTGGCTTTTTAATATTACTTTTTTCCGCTTGTAGTACAGTTGATAACCCCACTCAACTATTTTCATTCGAAAGTATTGATCCTGACCAATCGGGAATACATTTTAGAAATGACCTCAGTCCTACGGAGCAAGTAAACACTTATACCTACAGAAACTTCTACAATGGTGCCGGAGTAGCAATTGGAGACATCAATAATGATGGTCTTCCGGAGTTGTTTTTTTGTGGCAACCAGGTTTCTAACAAACTTTACCTAAACAAAGGAAATTTCAAATTTGAAGACATTACTTCAGAAGCTGGAGTAGCCAGCGATGGAGTTTGGTCAACAGGTGCAAGCTTTGTAGACATTAATGGTGATGGATTGTTGGATATTTATGTCTGTAAGTCAGGCCCCCTTGGTGGTGCTAACAGACACAATGAATTGTTTATAAATCAGGGAAATTTGACATTTGAGGAAAAGGCTCAAGAATATGGTATTGATGATACCGGCTTATCCAATCATGCAGCTTTTTTTGATTATGATAAAGACGGGGATTTGGACATGTATCTCCTCAACAATTCGATGCGCTCAGTTGGCATCTATGACTTGCGCGAAGGTGAGAGGAACGTAAGAGATACCCTTGGTGGCAATCGGTTTTATCTGAATGAGAATGGTAAATTCAAAGACATTAGTGAAGAGGCTGGTATTTATGGAAGTGCAATTGGTTTTGGCCTTGGGGTTACCATAGCTGATATTAACCGGGATGGCTGGCAAGACATTTTCGTTTCTAATGATTTTTTTGAAAGGGATTATTTATACATCAATCAGAAGGATGGCAGATTCAAAGAATCTCTTGAGCAATATATGACTGAAATCAGCATGGGTTCTATGGGAGCTGACATTGCTGATATTAATAATGATGGCTACCCTGAAATCTATGTGACCGAGATGCTCCCAGAATCTCAGGAAAGAGTTAAAACTAAAACAGTATTTGAAGGGTGGGATAAATATCAGGCTAGCCTGAAAAAGGGCTTTTACAGACAATTTACGAGAAATGCTCTACAATTAAATAATGGTCCTGTAGACGGAAAGCAGGTTTCTTTCAGTGAGATTTCAAGAATTTCTGGATTGCATGCCACTGATTGGAGTTGGGGAGCAATACTGGCCGATTTTGCCAATGATGGAAACAAGGATGTTTTTGTGGCAAATGGAATTGGTAAAGACCTTACAGATCATGATTATGTGAGCTTCTACTACAATAATCAAGCTTTACTTAGAAAATTTAAAAAGGACAGTGTGCTTATGACTAAGCTGCTGAGCTATATGCCCTCTGTGCCTCTCTCGAATTATTTCTTTAAGAATAAGGGTGGTCTTGAGTTTGAAAATATTGCAGATCAAATAGGTTTGGGTAAGCCAGGATTTTCAAACGGAGCTGCTTACGGTGACCTGGACCGTGATGGTGACCTGGATCTTGTGGTAAACAATATTGATGATTTTCCCGGGGTTTTTAGGAATAACAACAATACCGCAAACCATTATATTCAGTTAAAAATAACTGGCACGAAGAAAAACACTTCAGCAATAGGCACTCAGGTAACCGTTTATTGTGGGGAGAACCAATATTATTATGAGCACAATCCTGTGAAAGGATACATGTCTTCCATGGATCATTTGCTGCATATTGGGATAGGCAAGAATGAAAAAATTGATTCTATCAGATTGATTTGGCCAGACCTGACAATTACCACAATTGTCAGTCCGGTAATTGATCAATTAACAGAGGTGTTTCAGGAAGACGCAAAAAGTAGTTTCGCAGCTTCGGAATCAGTATCACATTCATTACTTACTAAGCTGGAAGTGGATTCATTCTATTCTCACAAGGAAAATGAATTTGTTGATTTTGACCGGGACAGGCTTTTGTTTCTGATGAGATCAAACGAGGGTCCAGCATTGGCCATTTCTGATACAGATGGAGAGGCATCCAAAAATGTTTTTTTTGGTGGAGCAAAAGGACAAGCAGGTCAATTGTTTTCGATGAAAGATGGAACGTTTACCTCTATTGAAATTCCTGAATTGCAGGAACATTCAGGTTCTGAAGATACCAAAGCTTGCTTTTTTGATGCAAATGGTGATGGTCTGACGGATCTATATGTTACAAGCGGAGGCAATGAATTTTCTGTGGGTTCCAGAGAATTGCTGGATCAACTGTATATCAATAGGGGGAATAATCAGTGGGAAGATGCATCTAAGAATTTGCCGCAGCTTCGCGAAAGCTCATCATCTGTGGCCAGCCTGGATTATGATAAAGATGGTGATCTTGATTTGGTAGTGGCCGAAAGGTTGAAACCATTTGCCTATGGGGCACCATGTAGCATTCACCTTTTTGAGAATGATGGAATGGGAAATTTTGCGGATGTTACACAAGCTCATGCTGCGGCATTTAAGGATATCGGGATGCCGAGAGATGTGGTGACGGTTGATGTTGATAATGACAAAGATTTGGATGTTGTTGCTTGTGGAGAGTGGATGCCAGTAAGCGTTTTCATCAATGAAAATGGTCAATTTATCAATAAGACTGTTGATTATGGTTTGTCAAACAGCTCTGGTCTTTGGAATGCCATCGCAACCGGGGATCTTAACGAAGATGGATTTCCGGATTTTATTGTTGGTAACCATGGCCTCAATTCAAAACTCAAAGCAGATGCGGGTCATCCTTTAGAATTGGATATTAACGATTATGACGGAAATGGAGCTATTGACCACATTTTAACTGTTTATCAGGGAGATAAGTCCTATCCATTGGTTCAGCTGTCTGATCTGATCAAACAACTCCCATTCCTGAAGAAGAAATATATCAAGCACGAAGATTACAAGGATAAAACACTCACTGATTTGTTTGGTACTGAGATTTTAGCGCGATCTGTACACTGGGCCGCTAATGAACTTGCAAGTGTAGTTTTATTGAGCAATGGTGGCAAAGGGTATTCAATCCAAATGTTGCCTTTTGAAGCGCAGATTTCTCCGGTTTTTGGTATTGCTATTTTAGACATTGATGGTGATGAGCATCTTGACCTGATTGTAGGTGGAAACCAGACCAGGGTAAAGCCAGAATTAGGAATAAACCTTGCAAGTTATGGGGCGGTATTGTTGGGGAATGGAAAAGGTGAATTTAGGTTTGTGTCACCAAAAAAGTCTGGATTGTTTATTAAAGGTGAGGTAAGAGCCATTGCTTCGGTAAGTGACAAGGACAAAGAAAAGTTGATCTTTGTGCTTAACAACGATGAGCCTGTTTTTTATAGTGTAAATGATAATTGAGTGTTAGCGAAATGAGGAAAGCAATCATTTTCATTCTATTGACACAAGTTGTGTTGATCTCTTGTGAAAGAAAATCAGAATATAGAAGAGTCATAGAATCAGAACTAGCGAAAAATACCAGATATGATTCATTGTTTTTGGGGTTAAAGTTTGGGATGACTTCCAAACAATTCTTCGATACTTGTTGGATCATGAACCAGAAAGGAATCTTAAAGGAAGGGCCAGACAACACGCAAGCACAGTATTTTATTGACTCCACTGATATTCTGGGACCACCTGTGTATATGCGTTTTTATCCTGAATTTAAAGACGGTATTGTTTATAAAATGCCGGTTAATTTTACTTACAAGGCATGGGCGCCGTGGAATAAAAATTTTTCGGCTGATTCGCTTCTCCCCAAAGTGGTGAGACTCATGGAAGAGTGGTATGGTCCTGAGCTGATAAAGATGGATGGGAAAGATTCCGGACTTCCAATATGGTATAAAGTAGATGGAAACAGACACATGGTTATTTATAAGCGAGACACCTCCAACGTAACAGTAGAATTTCTTGATCTCTTAATTGAAAATCCTCTCGAATTGACTGATAGTCACAGTCAAAAACAACAATAAAATGAAAACCAGATTTATTTTTTTAATGTCTTTTATAGTTTTCTTTTCTTGTAAACAGGAGAAGAAGGAAGGACTGTTTACACTCATGTCTTCTGAAGAAACTGGTGTGAGCTTTTCAAATGATCTGAAATTTGATCAGAAGTTCAACATATTCACCTACAGAAATTATTTTAATGGAGGCGGTGTTGCCATTGGAGATGTGAACAATGATGGATTAGTTGATATTTATTTTACCGCTAATCTGGAAAGTAATAAACTCTACCTTAATAAAGGAAATTTCCAGTTTGAAGACGTTACTGACAAGGCTGGTGTAAGCGGAACCAGAGCCTGGAGCACCGGTGTAAGTATGGTGGATGTAAATGCTGACGGTTATATTGATATCTATGTATGTAACTCTGGTGATATTGAAGGAGACAACAAACAAAATGAACTTTTCATCAATAATGGGGATCTGACATTCACCGAGCAAGCTGAGAAATATGGTTTAGCGGATCAGGGGTTTTCAACACATGCTGCTTTTTTCGATTACGACAAGGATGGTGATCTGGATGCTTATTTGCTCAACAATTCTTATCAGGCAATTGGTAGTTTCAACTTAATGAAAAATATTAGGGATGAACGCGATTCTGTAGGAGGTGATAAGCTTTACAGAAATGATGATGGTCATTTTATCGATGTAAGCGAAGAAGCCGGTATTTATGGAAGTATTATTGGTTTTGGACTGGGGGTAACTGTTGGGGATGTGAACGATGACAATTGGGATGATATGTTCATTTCCAATGATTTCTTTGAAAGGGATTACCTGTATATCAACAACGGTGACGGCACTTTTTCAGAGGTACTGGAGCAGAGCATGCGAACCATTAGTGCAGCATCTATGGGAGCGGACATGGCAGATATTAATAACGATGCCCGGCCTGATATTTTTGTGACAGATATGCTGCCAGAACATGATGATAAAATCAAGCAGGTGACCACATTCGAAAGCTGGGATAAATACTCTTACAAGCTTCAAAATGACTATTACCATCAATTTTCAAGGAATATGCTTCACGTGAATAATGGAGATGGCACCTTTACAGAGCTTGGTCGATTGATGGGTGTGGAAGCAACTGACTGGAGCTGGGGAGCTCTGATATTTGACATGAATAATGATGGAAACAAAGACTTATTCGTGGCAAATGGAATTCATAGGGATATTACCGATCTGGACTATCTCAATTTCATTTCTAATGACGAAACCAGGAAAAAGATTATTTCCAATCAGGGAGTAGACTACAAAGGACTGGTTGATCCTATTCCAACACGCCCGGTTTATAATTATGCTTTTGAGAATACCGGAGATATGAATTTTGAAAATAAGTCAAAGGAGTGGGGCTTCGATCAAAAATCCAGCTCTAATGGTTCTGCTTATGGAGACTTGGATAATGACGGGGACCTGGACCTGGTGGTGAACAATGTAAATAGACAGGCTTTCATATATAGGAATAATTCCAGGGGCCAGCATTATTTGAAATTCAAATTAACCGGAGAGGATAAGAACACTTTTGCCCTGGGAGCTAAGATTTTTTTAAAGGCCGGATCAGATTTGTATTTTCAAGAGCAAATGCCGATTCGTGGATTTCAATCTTCCGTAGATACACGGGTCAACTTCGGTTTGGGAAGTCATGGTCAGTTAGATGAAGTAAAAGTGGTTTGGCCAAATGGTAAGCAAACTATAATGAATAATGTGGCAGCCGATCAGACATTGTCATTGGCTCAAAAGGATGCTTCAGATCCAGTATCAGACAGGTTGGATTATGCTTCTGCTAATTATTTAAAAATACAGGATGCTCCGTCAATCATCAATTTTGAGCACAAAGAAAATGAGTTTGTTGATTTCGATAGAGACCGGCTCACTTATCATATGATTTCCAGAGAAGGTCCTGCGATGGCCATTGGGGATATCAATGGCGATGGTTTGGAAGATCTTTTTCTTGGTGGTGCAAAAGGATTTGCAGGGAAGGTTTTCTTCCAAACTGCGAATGGTACTTTTAGCGAGTCTCAAGCTTTTGATGCAGCAAAAAACTCTGAAGATGTAGATGCTAGTCTAGCAGATCTGGACAATGATGGAGACCTTGATTTGGTCGTAGGCTCAGGAGGTAACGAGTTTGGATACCTGGCTGGTGAACTCAAAGACAGGATTTACTTAAACGATGGAAAAGGTGAATTAATATTATCAGAGCAAGTTGGCCTATCAGCTGTTCGAGAAATCACTTCTTGTGTAAGGGTTGCAGATGTGGATGGAGATGGTGATTTAGATATGTTCATCGGTTCTCGATTGAGACCGTTTCTTTATGGAGCTAACTCCGATGGGCATTTACTCATCAACGATGGTCAGGGCAACTTCACAGATCAGACCAGGGATATGGCTCCTGAGCTTGTAGAATCAGGATTAATTACAGATGCGGTATGGTTTGATTATGATGTTGATGGCGATCCGGATTTGATTGTTGTTGGTGAATGGATGGCTCCTACACTGTTCAAAAATCAAGGAGGCAAATTGACTAAAGCTTCTGATGGATCTGGTATGGAAAACTATTTTGGTTGGTGGAATAGTATTGAGGTAGCAGATTTGGATGGTGATGGGGATCAGGATTTGGTAATAGGAAATCATGGTTTAAACTCAAGGTTTAGGGCATCAGACAAAGAGCCAATAAAACTCATCGTAAATGATTTTGACAAAAATGGTACTGTTGAGCAGATTTTTGCCAGATATGAAGGAGACAAATTATTGCCTTACACCTTGAAGCATGAATTGGTTGCTCAAATGCCAGGTCTGAAAAAGGCATATCTTAAGTATGAGAATTATGTAGGCCAGACGGTTGACCAGATATTTACTCCTGAGCAACTGGAAGGAGCAATTACACAAACTGCCAATTGGCTCAAATCTTCTGTAGCAATCAATAATGGTGATGGAACTTTCACCATAAGAGAACTCCCTCAGAGCGCTCAGTACGCTCCTGTTTATGCTATTCAGGTACTTGATCTGAATAAAGACGGGATCAATGATATTTTGCTGGGAGGCAATATGTATGGAGCGAAACCACAGGTCGGCGTTTATGATGCAAACCATGGTACAGTATTGATCGGCAAAGGAAATGGCCAATATAACCAGATGAACTATCTGGAGAGTGGTTTCTATTACTCGGGAGAGATCAGGCAATTTGGCACAATTAAGATCAATGGCAGGAAATGTCTGATTGCAGCCAGAAATAATGATGGAGTTTTGATCTACAGCCTTGGTCAGGATGAGGCACTTTAAGGTTGTATTTCTATTATTATTAGGTGGTTGTCAGCTGACATCTTCGGACAACAAGAAACCTACCGCATTTACCCTTCTTGATTCAGAAGAAACGGGGGTCACCTTCGCCAATGATCTAACTGATCAAGGAGACTTGAATATCATTGAATATCTCTATTATTATAATGGAGGTGGTGTTGCATCAGGAGATCTAGACAATGATGGTCTTCCCGAGTTGTTTTTCACAGGGAATCAGGTTCCTAACAGACTTTACAAGAACAATGGTTCTTTTCAGTTTCAGGACATCTCTGATCACTCTGGTACTTCACAGCATACCGGATGGGCGACTGGTGTTACTATGGCCGACATAAATGCTGATGGATGGCTCGATATATTTGTTTGTCAGGTGAGTCAGCTGCCCGGTATGGAAGGTCACAACCTGCTGTATCTTAATAATGGTGATTTAACTTTTACAGAAGCGTCCGCACAATGGGGATTGGATTTCAAAGGATATTCTACTCAAGCAGCTTTTTTCGATTATGATTTGGATGGTGATTTGGATATGTACTTGCTGAACCATGCTGTGCACACTACTAGGTCTTATCGGTCAGCAGATACACGAGATGAGTTCGATCCACTTTCGGGAGATCGTTTGTTTCAAAGTCAATTAGCTCAGGGAGATTCTTCATTCAAAGATTTGAGCAATGAGTCAGGCATTTATAGCAGTGCACAAGGCTATGGACTTGGTTTGGTTATTTCTGATATCAATGAGGATGGATGGCCCGACATATATGTGGGGAATGATTTTCATGAAAATGATTACCTCTACCTAAATAACCAGGACGGAACTTTCACTGAATCTCTTACCAAAATGATTCCTCATACAACCCGATTCACCATGGGAGTTGATATTAGAGACATCAATGGAGACATTCATCCTGATATTTTTCAATTGGACATGCTTCCGGAGAATCACAGGATTTTGATGAAATCTGGCGGAGAAGATGATAACAAAGTCACCGAAATTAAACTCAACTATGGTTATCACCATCAATTAGCAAGAAACAATTTTCAACTCAATCGGGGTGATAATACATTTTCGGATGTGGCTTTGCTTACAGAGACTTATGCAACTGACTGGAGTTGGTCAACTTTGATTGCCGATTATGATTTGGATGGACAAAATGAGATTTTCATCACTAATGGCATATACAAGCGCCCTAATGACCTGGATTATATCAATTACCTGAGTAATATCAATCTTTCATTGTTTTCGGAAAAACAGCAAGACAGTGTAGAGAGAGAGTTGATCAAGAGGATGCCTACTATTCAATTGTCAAACTTCATGTTTGATCCGACAAGCCTTGACTCATTGAAATACACCAATAAAAGTGCTGATTGGGGATTAGACAAACGTTCTTATTCTCATGGAGCTACTTATGCAGATTTTGATGGAGATGGTGATTTGGATTTAGCGGTTAACAATACCAATCAACCTGCATTTGTATATGAAAACAAAATTGGAGATTCCACCAATCATTTTATTGCCTTCAGTTTGAAGGAAAACTCTTTCAATAAATCAGGAATTGGCGCCAGGGTCAGGGTATTTGCTGGAGACAAGCAATGGCAACAAGAGAATTTTACGACACGCGGGTTTCAATCTGCAGTTACCTCTAACTTGACTTTTGGTCTGGGTGATGCCCCAATAGTTGATTCAGTTCATGTGATTTGGCCTGATCGAACTTATCAGGTGGTAATGCCGGATGTAGTAGATTCTGTTTATGTAATAGAAAAGTCTGAAAATACCAGACCGTACACTTTCAGTCAGTCTGCCTCCGTTTCAAACCTTACTACTTTAGATTTCAAACATCAGGAAGATCATTTTAAAGACTATGATCAGGAGCTGCTGATTCCACAAAAACTTTCAACAGAGGGTCCGGCACTGGCTACCGGAGATGTCAATAATGATGGATGGCCTGATCTATACATTGGAGGAGCCCATGGGCAGAGGGCTGCATTGTATCTTGGGTCAGAAGATGGATTTGTGAATAAAATAAAAGGTTCTGGTTTAGAACAGGATTTCATATATGAAGATGTAGATGCAGTGTTTTTCGATGCTGATCAGGATGGGGACCTTGATTTATTCGTCGTTTCAGGCGGAGGCAGATTTCCAGAAGGCAGTATTCAATTGAGTGATCGATTCTATACCAACGATGGGAAAGGGCATTTTACCCGTGAATTATTTAATAGTCCATATTTAAATGGCTCTTGCGTTGCAGTGGGTGATGTGAATGGTGACCAACTTCCGGATTTATTCATTGGTGGGCGATCAGTACCAGGCAGTTATGGTGTAGATCCGGTTTCTTATGTTCTGACCAATACAGGCAAAGGCCAATTTGTTATAGGTTGGCAGCAAAGACTCGGAATGGTGACAGATGCTGAGTTTAGCGATTTAGATAGAGATGGGGATTTAGAACTTCTGGTTGTTGGTGATTGGATGTCGTTGACTGTGCTGGATAATGATGAAGGAAATTTCACGGATGTCTCAGATATCTGGGGAACTACCAATACAAATGGCTGGTGGAATAGTATTTATGCCAATGACATTGATGGAGATGGGGATACTGATTTCGTACTTGGGAATTTAGGATTAAACAGTAAGTTAAAAGCTTCCGTTGATGAACCGCTTAATCTTTATCTCGCTGACTGGGATGGAAACAGGCAAGTTGATCCTATCATTTTCTATTACAAAAATGGAGTGTCGATTCCACTCATGCCAAAAGATAAGTTGATCGCTCAAATGCCTATACTCAAGAAGAAGTTTTTGAGTTATAATGAATTTGCCAAGGTTGATGAGATTTCAGATTTGTTTGATACGCAGCCTGGTGACTTCCAAGTCAAGAAAATAACAGAATTAAGGTCATGTGTATTTCTGAATCAGGGTGATTCCTTATTAAAAATACCACTGCCTCTTGAGGCACAGTTTAGCCCCGTACAGTCTGCGGTCTTTGCTGACTGGGACAATGATGGTAATGATGAACTAATTCTCGGTGGGAATTTCTATGGTTCTGTTTCTCAGATTGGAAGATATGATGCTTCTTCGGGGGTAATCTTAAAGTCTCTTGGTGAAGGTAATTTTACTTTTGATCAATGGCTGGATGTCGCCAATCAATTGGAAGTTCGGGAGCTTACATACATCAATAATCAGCTGATTATTGTGCCGAACAATGATGCAGCACTTATCTTAACTAAATAAAATATTGTTTTCATGGAGATCAACGATAAATCAAACTATACCAGATATACGGCTGAAGAGGATCGTTATCAGCAGATGCAGTATAAGCGATGTGGAAAAAGTGGCATCCAATTGCCTATGATATCATTGGGCTTATGGCACAACTTCGGACATGCAGACGATCTGCTAAAAGGCCAGCAAATTTTAAGAACAGCATTCGATATGGGTGTTGTACATTTTGATTTAGCAAATAATTACGGACCACCATACGGGAGTGCAGAACTCAATTTTGGACGATTATTCAAAGAAGATTTCCAGAATCACCGAGATGAATTATTCATTTCTTCAAAAGCTGGTTATGATATGTGGCCAGGACCTTATGGTAATCTTGGGTCGCGTAAATATTTGGTCAGTAGTCTTGATCAAAGTCTTAAGCGAATGAACCTTGATTATGTCGACCTGTTTTACCACCATAGGCCAGATCCTGACACTCCTCTTGAAGAGACTATGAGTGCCCTGGATTTTATTGTGAGGTCTGGAAGAGCACTGTATGTTGGTATTTCTAATTACCCGGCAGATCAAGCAGAAGAAGCCATTAAAATTCTGAAAGATCTTGGTACTCCATGTTTGATTCATCAAGCCAGGTATTCCATGTTTGACCGATGGGTAGAAGATGGACTCCTGGATGTTTTAGGCGATAATGGTGTGGGTTGTATTGCTTTTAGCCCACTTGAGCAAGGCATGCTTTCCAACAAATACATCCATGGCATTCCTGAAGACAGCAGAGCAGCGAGGAGTATGACCTACCTTCAGCGAGAAACTGTTGAAGCCAATCTTGACAGGATCAAAGCACTTCACACCATTGCCCAAGGTCGAGATCAATCATTAAGTGATATGGCTATTGCGTGGTTACTGAAAGATGATCGAGTGACCTCCGTGTTGGTAGGTGTTAGTTCTGCGGAGCAGCTAAAATCTAATGTGAAGGCGCTTGACAACATTTCGTTTAGTGCTGATGAACTGGAGAAGATCGGTAAAATCCTTTCTTAGATTATAGTCGAAAATAGCCCCTTAGTGGCTGATTTTACTCATTTTTTGGGCTGATAAGCGTCCTGTGAAAATTCTGGAAAATTCATTTCCTTTAGTATACACCATAAAACCTAAAGGAAATGTATAGCAAAAGATACTATATCATAGAATGGACCGCAGCGCTATTCATGATGGCAATCATAGCAATCTCTATACGGCTGGGAATTGATTTTCTTGCTAAAGTGATTGAGCAGGTTGTCCGCTAAAATGAGCAACAGTAATTTTTAGTTCAATATATTGTTGGTATTGGAAATAAGTAGCCCGATTGTATTAGATCGGGCTTTTTTGCACACAACTTTCCGCTTACTGATCAAATTCATTTTTAGAGCTGACTCGTGCCATTCCAGATAATTGTTCAAGTGACTTTCTTTACATCATAAATCAAACAACCGGAAGCCATGTATACCAAGAAGTTTTATATCATCGAATGGACAGCAGCTTTGTTCATGATGGCCTTCATAGCAATCTCTATAAGGTTGGGTGTAGATTTTATAGGGAAAATTATTGCTGAGTTTATGCACTAGTTATTGCAAAACGAATAAGATCACAATTCAGTTTTTGAATTCAAAGCCTGACTTTTTTAGTTGGGCTTTTTTGGGGTCAATGCAGTATTTTTTGATCACATAATGATAAAGAGGCTGCCTCAAAAGGTAGCATGCCAGCATTTTGTGTAATAAGCCTTTATAAGTTGTGTTGAGTCCCCCGCTCGCCATTTGGCTGAATCATTAACATCCACCACAAAGAAGTTATCATAACTTTGGCAATCAAGATTAGGGAAATATTCATCGCCTACATATATAATTTGGGTAGTATCATATGCAATCATTGTATCCCTATATTCGCGTAAATGACACTTACAGGCTGTAATTTCAGGCTTTTGATAGCATCTTGCTAAAATCAACAGTAAGGAGATTGCAAAAAAGAATCTGCTAATCCTTGGAAAAACTGAAGCTCCGAGAAAGCTGTAATTCGAATATGAAGTATTTTCCATTTTTATGATCTGGCAGTCCATTTAATGTGTAGCTTGAAATCAGGCCAACATCAAACCAATTCTTGATTTTTCTGTAAACGATAAAATCCAGACAATTAATCTGTATTGAATAAATCCATTTTTGAGAGTTGTCTGGAGGCAAGTTTTGCTTATTCTTCATTCCCAAATTAAAAAAAGTAAGACCTAAGCCTATGTCCCATTTTTTCTTTAAAGTCTTATAGAGACCAAACCGGTGATCAAACAGCCACCCCCATTTTTCGAATAGTATCAACCTCCCGCCAAATGATGGCATTAAATGCAAATAATCAATCTCATCCATCTTGTAACCATATCTGACATGAAGACGATACCTGAAAGACAAGTTTTGAGTAGGGAAATGAATTACTTTGAATCCTAAACTAGCATTAACCCCTCTGATATTTTTATCAGAATTAAACAACATATAAGGATTGTTGGCACTATTAACCACACCTAGATATGAATGTCTATATCCAAGCCCTATTTCCGGCATTATTTTAATATGCTCTTGTGCTAAGCTTTTTGGTACAATCCAACAAATACAGATAAATAAGAAAAAGAGGTGCATGAAGGCACCCCTTTTATGGTTAGAATCACTTATTATTATGTGCTTGTTAGTCATCTCTTCCCTTAGAATTATCAAGTGCTTTCAAATGTGGAAGATTCAGTTCTTTTGAGGAAAAATCCCCTCCCATGTTAATTGTTTTACACTTGATTATTGAAGTTTATCGTCTAATTATCCATCAATATCCATTGGAATATTTCCAGGGAATAATTTTGTAATTCATAGTTAGTGTGAAAATATTAGTTCTATTTAAAAAGGAATACTTTTTACCATACATTGGTAAACTTCTTGTTATTGAAGATCCAATATTTTTGTCTAGTTCCAAAATAAGTGAAAAACGCTTCCAATCAGATTTCACTCCTATTACCGAGTTAAAGTAAACCGGCTTGATTGTCCTATCCATATTATTGACTGCTTCTGCCAGTCCTTGATGCTTTGTTCCATTTCGGAATGAAATGTCTGGTTCCTTTTTGGTGAAAGTGAAGTTTGTTCTTATGCCACCAAATACAAAGAAATCTATTGGACTCATGATTGGTATCCTAAGAGCTAGTTCGTTAGCGACATTTAAATTAACCGAACCAATGGTTGTGGCCTTATGAATCGGACAAAACAGACAGGTATCCTGATAATTGTACAGAGTGAAGCCATTTAGCTGATCAGTAAGATTCAAGGAAGAACGAAACTGAACAAATTCAGAGAGTTTATATTCCATGAATGCAGAGTATACGTTTAGCATACTTCGTGAACCATCAGATTCAACTATGATACTATCACTAACAGTATTTACTCCCGTGTTATTCCTCATGTTAAAACCAAAACCTAACCCTAGCGTCAGGTTTTGAGATTTTACCTCGAGAAAACTTACTATGACAAATGTCAAAATGAAAATTGACCTCATAATGTTTAGCATCAAGAAGGCTCTGTTCAAACAAAGATTTGAATAGAGCCTAGATTTGATTTAGTTCTTACCATTGATTGACCTGAAACTGAATACTTCCAGTATTATATATGTAAGCATCTCCATTATCACAATATTCTACTATAGATTCACCTGAATCATCATGATCTTTGATGAACTGAAGCAAAGACTTTGAATTTATGCTGCCTTCAAGGTTTATGGATACTTGTTTGTTAATTAAATTCTTAGCCGACCATTCAGTTGGGTTATACCCTTCTCATGGCATTTCAAGGGGCGGATCGCCCTGATCATGATTACATGAATAGAGTGCCGATCATGACTAAGCTTCTTAGTCGAATTTATCTTAGTGAGTAAATTTTCCTTGGTTATTAATAGATTATTTGCAACATTAATGAGAAATACTAATATCCACAATACCTGTATGATTGCTCAATTCCCAACATGATCAGTTTTTTACTATGTAAGTAAATGGATGATGTTAAAATTGATCAAAATAATTTGATTGGCAGCCAATTTCCAAGGTCGGTGCTTAGATGTAAAAGTTGAGAGATGCGAGGAATTATGTTCGATGATCCGCCTCCAGGGATCATTTGAAGACCCAACATAATATAGGTCTGAACTGGAAGCATAAAGAATGTAAACGTAATACACAGCGAATTGTCAGTTCTTGGATACAAAAAAACCTGACCAAAAATGATCAGGTTTCTTAAAGTTGCTCCTCAGGCTGGTCCCGAAGCTACGGGAGACCCTCTGATTAATCCCGCATGTGCGGGACTCTAACCAACTGAGCGAGGATTCCGGAAGGTTTGAATTTGGGATCTACGAGTTTTTCGATTAGTGCTCTGCTTTTCTGTTTTTTGATAAACTTCTCAAATTTTTCAGCTTCAGATCTTGTTTGACCAGCTTGAAAAGTGGCAGCCAAAATCCAAGGTCGGTGCTTAGAAGTAAAAGTTGAGAGATGCGAGGAATTATGTTCGATGATCCGCCTCCAGGGATTATTTGAAGACCCAACATAATATAAGTCTGAACCGGCAGCATAAAGAATGTAAACGTAATACACAGCGAATTGTCAGTTCTTGGATATAAAAAAACCTGACCAAAAATGATCAGGTTTTTTAGAATTGCTCCTCAGGCTGGGCTCGAACCAGCGACCCTCTGATTAACAGTCAGATGCTCTAACCAACTGAGCTACTGAGGAATATATAAACAGATTTTAATTCTATACTTTCCTTCTGATTTTAGTCAGATGCCTAATCGGAACGCCGAACCGCAACTGAACTACTGAGGAATTTCATGTCCTTCTCTGCTAAAAGGATTGCAAACTTAAAAGTCTGTTTCAATTTCTCCAACAACTATTTCAGAAAAATTTTTCAGATGAAAAATGTCACTGTTTTTCACCTAAAAACAGCCATTATGACAGTTGTTTTAATTGACTTTTACTGAAATCAGCCATAATGGCGCATTTAATTTAAATTTTTTCACTGGCACAGAATTCGATTAATGTGATTTGGAAATGATGTTAAACACATAAAACTTAAAAAACTATGACACTTATAAAGTATAATCCAAACAGCTACAAGCCTACAACTTTCAATAGTTTCATTGACAGATTTTTCAATGATGACTTCTTTGGTGGCAAAGGTGTGACAAGCTTTACTCCTCAGGTTGACATTTCTGAGTCAGACAAGGAATTCGAAATTCAGTTTAATCTACCTGGAATGAAGAAAGAGGATATCAAGATTGACTTGAAAGATGACAGGCTTACAGTGAGCGGTGAGCGCAAAATGAAAGATGAAAAGAATGAAAAGAACTACCATAGCGTAGAAAGCTACTATGGTTCATTTAGCAGATCTTTTTATCTTCCTGACAATGTGAACATTGAAAAGGTTGATGCTTCATACAAAGATGGAGTTCTGAATATTGTCCTTCCAAAGGATGCTAAGAAAGAAGCACAAAAGACAATTGAGATCAAGTAATTGATGATTTGAGTTGTGATAGCGCCCTTGTCCCTTGTTTGGGGTCAGGGCTTTTTAATGTCATGGCTGTATTAGCTCTGTTAATATATGTTAAGCTTTTGGTTTTGGCCTGAAATCGGAATGATATTCGATAACAAACTGGCTTTAAACCAAGTATAAGACAATACAATTTCGAAGAAAATTAGAAAGCTATGAGTAAGAGAAATTTATATTTTGCGATGATCCTGTCATCGTTTTTAGGCGGGATCATAGCGATAGGCGGATATAATGCATTTGTTGGTACTCAGGTTCAGCAAGTGGTTCCGGTTGACAACCCTAATCAGGTGAGCCTCACCAATTATGTTTTTGACAGCACTGATTTTGTGGTTCCCGAAGGGCTCAATTTTGTTTATGCTGCAAAATCAGCAACTCCGGCAGTGGTTCATATTCGAACCAAATATGCTGCAAGCAGAGGAGGTACCGCATCAAGAAACCCAATGGAAGAATTCTTCAAAGATTACTTTGGTGATCAATATGACCATGGCGGAGGAAGATCACCAGGCATGGGAGCAGGGTCAGGTGTGATCGTAACTGCAGATGGGTACATTGCTACCAACAACCATGTTGTTGAAAACGCTACTGAGATTGAAGTTTTACTGAATGATAACAGAACTTATGAGGCAGAAGTCATAGGTAGAGATCCTGATACAGACCTGGCCTTGATTAAAATTGATGATGAAAACCTTCCATATGCGGAGTTTGGAGATTCTGAAAAAATACAAGTTGGAGAGTGGGTTTTAGCAATTGGTAATCCGTTTGAATTCAGGTCTACAGTAACAGCGGGCATTGTAAGTGCCAAGGCAAGAAACATAAACATACTAGCTAGAAGTGGAAGCAATACCCGCATTGAAGCATTTATTCAGACAGATGCAGCGGTAAACCCTGGCAACAGTGGTGGAGCTTTGGTTAATCTCAAAGGTGAATTAGTTGGAATCAATACAGCCATTGCCTCACCGACTGGAGCGTTTGCAGGTTACTCTTTTGCGGTGCCAGCAACATTGGTTAAAAAGGTCATATATGACTTGAAGGATTTTGGAGCAGTACAGCGTCCATTATTAGGAATTCAAATTGTGGACGTATCTGCCGAGCTAGCCAAAGAGGAAAATCTAAATGTGCTGAAAGGTGTTTATGTGGCAAAAGTGAATGAAGGAACAGCAGCAGCAGATGCCGGTCTGGAAGAAAAAGATGTGATCATCGCCATCGATGGTAAGAAAGTGTCTAATGTGGCACAGTTACAGGAACAAGTAGCGCTGAACAGACCTGGTGATAAAATTGATGTCACCTATATCAGAGATGGAAAAACCTATACTTCAACCGCTGAGCTTAAAAATCAATTTATGACAACTGAGGTAGTGAAAGCAAACAGCGCCTTCAAAATTGAGGGTGCAACTCTGGAACCTGTTTCTGAAACAGTAAAAAATAAATTCAATATAGAGTCCGGCGTTCAGGTAAAATCAATTGAAGGTGGCAAGTGGAAGGAAGCTGGAATAGAGGAAGGGTTTATTATCACGAAGATTGATAAACGACCAATTAATGGGGTTGAAGATTTGACCAATTCACTCAATAGTGCAAGAGGGGAAGGAATATTGATCGAGGGAATTTATCCAAGTGGTGAGAAGGCATACTACGGCATTGGTTGGTAAGGGACAAATAACGAAATAAAGCTTATTTCGAATTGATAGGTAGTTAGTGATAAAGGGCTGTTTTTTTAAGCAGCCCTTTTTGTTTATCACTAGAAGTGCATTCTTGTTGTGTTATAGTTGATCAAATTACTTCCTTAATAGGCCGGGTTAATTAGCTTTGTGTTCATTATTAAAAATTCAAATCAAACAACATGAGCACCCCTACTGATATCAGTAAAATCTTAAAGAACCTGGGCGTGGAAGCAGCAAACCCCGGAGCTGCCATTGGCGGCAAATGGCTTCCAACTACAGGAGAGAAAATCACATCCTTTTCGCCAGTTGACGGTAAAGCTATTGGCGAAGTAACTATGGCAGATGATCATGCCTATGAAAAAGTGATCAATGCAGCACAAGGCGCTTTCAAAGAGTGGAGGCTTACACCAGCACCTCAGCGTGGCGAAGTTGTAAGACAGATTGGTCTGGAACTTAGAAAGCACAAAGAAGACCTTGGTGCATTGGTGAGTTACGAAATGGGTAAATCCTTGCAGGAAGGTCTTGGTGAAGTACAGGAAATGATTGACATCTGTGATTTTGCTGTGGGACTTTCGCGTCAGCTTTATGGATTGACCATGCACTCTGAGCGACCTGGCCACAGAATGTATGAGCAATGGCACCCTATGGGAGTGGTTGGAATCATTTCCTCATTTAACTTCCCTGTTGCAGTCTGGTCATGGAACAGCATGATTGCATGGGTCTGTGGTGATACTTGTGTGTGGAAGCCATCTGAGAAAGTGCCTTTGTCAGCTATTGCTTGCCAGAATATTGTTCATAATGTCTTTACTAAAAATGCTGTTCCTGCTGGTGTTTACGGTTTGATAATTGGTGGTGCCGATTTTGGAAAGAAAATAGCTGACGATAGCAGAATTCCTTTGGTTTCGGCAACAGGTTCCATTAGAATGGGCAAAGCTGTAGCTGCTACTGTAGGCAAGCGATTGGGTAAATCCATTCTTGAGCTTGGAGGAAATAATGCGATTATCGTTACTGAGCATGCTGATCTGAACATTGTGGTCCCGGGTGCTGTATTTGGTGCCGTTGGTACTGCTGGTCAGCGATGTACATCTACACGTAGATTAATCGTTCACGAAAGTGTTTACGATGAAGTAAAAACCAAGTTGGTGAATGCTTATAAGCAACTGAGAATCGGAAGTCCTTTGGATACCAATAATCACGTTGGCCCATTGATTGATAAGGATGCTGTAAGCATTTATATGGGAGCAATCCAGCAAGTAATGGATCAGGGAGGTCATGAAGTGTTGGCAGGTGGCGTGCTGGAAGGCGAAGGCTATGAATCCGGATGCTATGTAAAACCATGTATCTATGAAATGGAAAAACACTACCCAATGGTGTGTGAAGAGACTTTCGCTCCAATTCTATATCTAATCAAATATTCTGATCTGGAAGAAGCCATTGCGATTCAAAACGATGTGCCTCAAGGTCTGTCTTCGGCTATCATGACTACCAATATCCGTCAGGCTGAGTTGTTCTTGTCAGCTGCTGGCTCTGACTGTGGTATCGCCAATGTGAATATTGGTACTTCAGGTGCCGAAATCGGTGGAGCATTTGGTGGTGAGAAGGAAACAGGCGGAGGACGTGAGTCAGGCTCTGATTCATGGAAGGCGTATATGAGACGTCAAACCAATACCATCAACTATTCTACTGAATTGCCTTTGGCACAAGGAATTAAGTTTGAATTATAATATTTAAAGGCAGGTATCATGGATCTTTTATCATTCAAAGCAAAGGTGCATGAGACCTGCCTTCAATTGGTTCAGGGGAAGATTGATCAACTAAAGGCCGGGTTAAAATCGTTTCAGGATGCAGCCAATGAAGAAACAAAAAGCAGTGCTGGCGACAAGTATGAAACTGGCCGGGCAATGATGCATTTGGAAAAAGAAAAATTGGCTACTCAGCTAGATCAGGCGCTAAAGCAGCAAAAAGTACTAGGCCAACTACATGCAGATAAACTTTCCCAACAAGTTCAGCTTGGCTCTCTGGTTAAGACTGATTCACTGCACTTCTATATCAGCGTAAGTCTTGGTGCCATTAAAACCAACCCGTCTGTAATGTGTATTTCGGCTGTTGCTCCTTTAGGGCAGGTACTACTAGGCAAAGCCGCCGGTGACAAGGTGACTTTCAATGGTAAAAATTATAAAATACTGGAAGTTGCTTAACTAGTCGGCAAGGGCAGCCATGAGGCGCTTGACGTCAAATTTTTCTTCACCAGAAATGCTGATGTACTCACCTTTATCACCTTTTTTCTGACCGTATTTCAGGTATGACCTCCAGACATGCTCAGCATACCAGTCTGGCTCTTCCTCCCATCTCTCATCTTTACTTTTTCGAGTAATAAACGTCTCTTTCTCTATTGTTAGAAAGATTTTTACATCATATTGAACTCTGAGGGATGCAGGGTAAAAAGAAAAGAGCCCTTCAACAATGATGACATCAGCCTCTGATTTTTGGATATCACTGTTCAGGTTGTCCCACTTGATTGTACTAGGACGTTCCCAGTCTGGAATTCCCTGGACTTTCGGGATGGAGATTTTTGGCTTCACGTATTCATCCTGACAAAAAACCACGACTGATTTGCCAAGTTTTTTAAACTGAATTTCTAATTGCTTGGCTAATGTAGTTTTCCCTGCACGGCTGACACCTCCAATTCCTATGATCATTTTTTACGTATAATTAAGTTCATCAAAACAGTTCTGCCACTTGGTCGAGTTTGTTGCTGGGTTGAGGGGCGTTAAATATAATCACACATTGTTAAATTAACGCTACTTCGGTTAAATCCTGGCTTGATAAGTATACAATTGATAGTACCTACCTTCTTTTGCAATCAATTCATCATGAGTGCCTTGCTCAGCGATTTGTCCATTTTCAATCACAAGTATCTGATCAGCTCTTCTAATCGTACTTAGCCTGTGTGCAATCACAAACGAAGTTCTTCCTTCCATAAGCTGTGCTAAACTCTCCTGAATGAAACTTTCACTTTCGGTATCCAGGTTGGAAGTGGCCTCATCCAGGATTAATATCCGTGGGTCCGCAAGGATTGCTCGGGCAATGGCAATTCTTTGTTTCTGACCTCCGGAAAGTTTTACTCCTCGTTCTCCGATAGTAGTATCCAAACCTTTTTCAAATCGATCGGTAAATTCATTCACATGAGCAGCTTTCACTGCATTGGCCAATTCTTCCTCACTGGCATCTGGTCTGGGGAAAAGGATATTTTCTCTTATTGTACCTTCAAATAGAAAATCATCTTGAAGTACAACTCCAAGCTGACCTCTGTAACTATCTAATAAGACTTTGGAGAGGTCCTGTCCATCCACAAGAATTTTACCTTCATCAGGGTTTAGAAACGATGCTGCCAAACTAGCAATGGTTGATTTACCAGATCCGGAAGTGCCAACCAGAGCGGTTACAGATCCTGCCGGCGCTTTGAAGCTCACATTCTTCACAACATGTTTATCATCCTCATAGGCAAAACTCACCTTATCAAACGTCACATCGCCCTTGACTTTTGGGATCGAAACCGTTCGTTCCGGATGATCATTTTCTCTTTCCAGATTCATGATTTCTTCAGTCCTGTCCAGACCAGCAAATGCTTCTGTCAACTGGCTACCGATGTTGCTCATTTGCACAATCGGGGCAATCATGAAACCCAGATAAAGAGAGAAAGCCAAAAAATCCCCAACAGTCATATCTCCCTGAATGATCAAATAACCACCGATTCCCATAATTCCCGCTGTGGCTAGTCCAAGAAGTAAAGTGGCTGAACTGGTAATAAGGCTTGTTGAGGTCAGGCTTTTCTTGACGTTGAGATACAGTTTTTCCACTCCGTCTTCAAAAGTCTTTACTTCTTGTTTTTCAGCATTGAAACCTTTAATCACCCGAACTCCTCCGAGTGTTTCAGTAAGCCGTCCAGTCACTTCGGCATTGATTTTTCCTCTTTCCCGGAAGATTGGGCGTATGTAACCAAATGCTTTCAAAGAGATCACACCAAAAATACTTACTGGCACCAGTACATAAAGCGTCATCCATGGGCTGATTCTAATCAGCAAAAACAAAGATGCAATGGCCGTAAGTGTGCCTCCAAAAAGCTGGACTAAGCCTGTGCCAACGAGGTTTCTAACACCTTCTACATCTGTCATAATTCGCGAAACCAGTTCGCCGCTTTTCGTATTGTCGAAAAAGCGAACCGGCAGATAGATAATCTGTTTCTGAACTCGAACACGAAGCTGAGCAATGAGGTGCTGAGCTTCCACACTTAAAATCCGCGTCAGTAAGAACGAGGTGATGGATTGGATTACGATGGCTCCAACTACGGCAAGTACCAGCAGTTTGAGCATGTGCATGTCCCCTTTGGCAATCACATCATCTATAAGGTATTTACTTGAGCCAGGAACCACCAGGCTAGCAGCTCGGCTGATCACGATTAATATAAGACCTATTCCTACGATATTTCTTCTTGGCCAGATGATCGTTTTAAAAACATGGCCAAGCGTTACTTTCTGTTTTTTACTCATGAGTAGAATTGATGCAAATGCAGATACAATTTGATATAAATTCCACAAACGTGAAGCTGAGAAAAAGGATATGAAGAGTTGGTTTGGGATTGAACTAAATAATAAAACCACTGAAAATTATCCAGTGGTTTTTGATGTGGAGCATCACTGCGCGTGCCGAACGGATTCGAACTGGAACGCCAAGTGTCTTGGCCTAATTCATCAACTAAAAACATACTTATCATTTCTTAGCAGTAACGAGTGGGACGCTCACTCTTTTGCAACTCATGGCGAGAGCCTAGTCTACGCGACCTGATCCGAGAAATTACCATGCCGCAGTGAGGGCACCCGGCTAGGGAAGGAGAGTGGCAAATGTGTGCGGCAATAACAATCCATATTCAAACCTCACCCTTCGTTCAAAGTTTTAAGCAGGTCAACTTTTGAACTACGAAGGCCATGAACACCCGATGTAATCAAAATGATTAATAAGGTCAACAAACAAGGAATAACGAAGTAGGATACATTTAAATCAATACGATAAGCAAAATTATTGAGCCAATAACCTGATAGATAATAGACAAGAGGGCTTGAACAAACTGCAGCTAATAATGTGAATTTTATAAAATTTTTGATGTGCAAGTAGAAAAGGTCATATGATCGTGCGCCCACTACTTTGCGTATACTCATTTCTTTGGTCCTCAAAATAAGCATCAAGGCAGATATGCTGAAAATACCCAAACAAGACACCATTAGCGAAATGAACAGGCCTATTTTGAATATATCGCGGAGCTGTGTGTCCTGATAATAAAGATTGGCTAATCTAGCATCCAGATACTCCCAATCCATCGGCACGCTTTCAAAATGGTCAAAATAGACTTCTTCAATATCCGTCAATAAGTTAGCGGAATGAATAGGATCGAGTTTGACATAGACGTATGAATCCCATGATTTATCGTTTGTTAGTCCAATGATCAATGGTTCAATCTCTTTGTACATCGAAGCTGTGTTAAAGTCCCGAACCACCCCAATCACATGACCATATTTTGTTTGATCTTGACCATAATAGATCTTTTTGCCTATTACATCCTGCCAACCATACTTTTCTATTGCACGCTCATTGACAAGAAAAACTTTGCCGCTTCTATCAGTACTTCTGGATCGGTCAAAATTGCGTCCTTCAATCAATTCTAATTGAAGTAAATCTAAAAAGTCGAAACCCCAGCTGTGATAATTGAAATAACCATTTTTCATTCCTTCATTGGTTTCAATCTCACTAAAATAACTACCATCAGACTCTGAATCCATACCTAATGAGCTCATGCTCACTTTTTGAACACCATTGAGATTTCTCAGAGATTCTTCAAACGTCGATATGCCAGACAGATAATTGGTCACAGGGGTCCTGATGATGAGTGTTTGTTTGTCTTTATAGCCAGTATCAGCCTGACTGATGAAATTAAACTGATCTACCATAATTAAGATTAGTGCGATCATCACAATCGAAAAAGAGAGTTGCAAGGTGAGTAAAGACTCTCTGATACCTATTCCAGAAAATTGGACCCCCAACTTACCTTTGAGTGCAACAAGAAGATTAAACGATTTAGAAATTATTAGATAACAAACTTTTGATGATAAAAAATGCACACCGAAAAATACAACAATCAGAAGAAGAAATAGCTTTGACATCAGGATGGATTGAGCAATGGTAATGTCTAGAAATATTTCAGCAGCGTAGGTACCTATAATGAAAAAAAGTGAAGTGAGTGGTATTAGCATCACTATACCCAGGATGGTATTGGCCAAAATTGATTGAGCAATTCCTGAAGACGAGCCGCCTATAATTTGTAACACACCTATTTGTTTCAAATGGGAAGAGATGTCTGCTATCGACAAGTTTAGAAAATTGATAAAACCACTCAAGAAGAATACAACGGACAGGATTATCAAAAAATGAAGATTTACCACATTGCGTGTATTGGCTACATCATTTTTCAGTCCATTATTGAGATGAATGCTTGTAATGTTTTGTAAAATAGGGGTATAGGTATCTTGCTCATTTATGTCTAAATCTTTGGTTATCTCTGGTAGGTGATCATCATAAACTTGTGCAATTTTGGTCTCTAGTACCTCAAGGCTAACACCTTTGTTGACCTTACAATACGTATATCCAGCTAGTTCGTCCCAGGTAGGTTGTACATCAAAAGAACTGCGGGAAACCAGCATATCGAACTGCAAATGCGAAGTTGGTTGTGGGTCTTCTATGACACCAGCGACATCCAACCAAAACCCATTGTTCAGTGTGATTATTTTTCCAACCGGATTTTCATCACCAAAGAATTTTCTAGCCGTCGATTCAGTCAGTACGATGTTATCTGGTTCATTCAACATCTTACTGTTTCCTTGTATAAAATTGAGATCGAACAAGCTTGCAAACTCCTCTTCAACGATCATACCTACTTCCTGAGTATATGATTTTTCACCCGCTGTAAACACGTGCATCAGACCACCCCAGAGAGTCACTCTAGTGGCATATTGAATTTCGGGTATTTTTTTAAGCGCTTCAGATAATAATTCTGGGGCGTTGGCAAATTCTTCAGTTTCCCCCAGGCAGGTAGCTTTGGTACCCACTCTGTAAATCGATTGGTGATCAGTAATGTGTTGATCATAAGTGTACTCCTGTAAGACAAAGGCTGCCAGTAAAAGAGCAAATGACAGGCAGAGCGATAAACTCACCATCTTGACAGAAAAGAGCCATTTGTTCCTTCCTGCATTCCTAGAAGCGATTTTTAAAGTGGAATGGATCAGGATATCCCATTGATCCGGTTTGCGTAGGTTGCTGGATCTTTTCATGTTGGATAATCGAAAAAACCTGAGAATGTCATAGATATACCATAGGTCAGCTTTTAATTTACCATGTGCTCCTGACCTTTCTGTATATAGCTCAAGGGCATCTCCTTGTATTTCATCTAATAGTTCTGATGCACAGTACCAATTCAAAAAACGTTGGATCCAGCTGGGTGGTTGAGGATTGATCATGTCAATTTAATTGAGAAGTTAGGGACTTTGTTATAAAGCTGAATTTTTAGCTCCATGATTTCCTTCAATATAGTTTGTCCAGTCTCTGTGATCTCAAAGAATCGCTTGCTTCGACCGCCACGGACTTGTGTAGCACCACCAAGGTGCGACCTTACGAGACCTTTGCTCTGCAAACGTTTCAGTCCTTGATGGATGGCGCTAATATTTACATTTCTATTCGCTTCTTCACTCAAGTACTTCATTACTGATACACCATAAGCTTCATGTGCAAGTGAAGCCACAGCCACCAATACCAGTTCTTCAAATTCACCCAAATGATTTCCCTTAGTTCCCATTTCAAATCATATTATTATTAGATATACAAAAGTAAATAAAATAATTACTTTTACTTTTGCATTAGAAATAAAATTAAAACAATTTTTGTGTTATGAATAGACTATACTTTTCCATTTATTGCTTCTTACTTTCTGGTTTCACTATTCAAGCTCAAGACTTCATCAATATTAAAGGACAGATAGTTGATCAAGAGACAAAAGAGCCACTCGCTTTCGCTACAATTCATTTAATCAACAAGAATAAGGGCGTAGTGTCCAATTTTCTAGGAGAGTTTGATTTTACGTTTGAAAAATCTAGTCAGAATGATACTTTGGAAGCTTCTATGCTGGGTTATAAAACATATAAAATAGGTGTTAATCGCATTCCTAACCCTTCTAATTTAACTATTACCATGCAGGAAGATATTGTAAGGCTGAATGAAATAGTTGTGAGTGATAAAGAATTGACAGCAAAAGAGATTGTGGAAAAAGTAATTGAAAACATTCCCAATAATTACCCAACTACCCCATATCTATTAAACGGCTTTACAAGAGCTCATAAAAAGGAATGTGACAAGTATGTTTCGCTTTACGAAGCAAATTTCGATTTGTATGGCAGAGGGTACAACACCAAATCAAAAGTGGGTTATCCAGAGAAAATCTACTTGAATGAAATGAGAGCCTCTGATAAAGTAGATCAATATATGGTACAATCGCTGGAGAGTAACCGAAATCCCTTTGTTGCTCTTGGGCATATTAATGATGTGCTCATGAAATCATTCTCACTTAATATTTCAAAAGAAATCTATCAATTGGAAAGTTACACAGAGCTTGATGATCGGTTGGTATATGTTATTGTCACAGGTAATAAGGATGATCCCATGGGGCACACAAATCGAATGTATATCGACGTGGATGACTTTGCACTCATCAAAGTGGACTATGAGATTGATACACCAGAAGATGAAGTTTGGAATCCTGCTTTGTACAGAGGTGCTACTTCCGGATCCACCAAAGATTCATTAAGTTTTAAAGTCAAGCGTGTTGCTAAATCAATTCAATTTGAAAAGCAGGATGGTTTGTACATACTAAAGTATACGAACTGGTTTATGAGTGGAAGTATCTTCGATTCGGATACACAAGAAGACGTTTGTGACTGGGGCGCACAATTCGAAATGATGTTTTCGAATGCAATTTTGGATAATGTGAAAAGACCCTCTAAACAGAGATTATTGAAGCCTAAAGGAAGAAAAGACCCTAAGGTAGAACCGTATAATGAAACATTCTGGAATAACTATGATCTGATCACTGAGTTTCCTTTAAACGAGCAAATAGAAGCTGGCCTAAGTCAAGAAATAGATTTGGAAACTCAGTTTCGGCAAAGGGCTAAAAAAGGAGAGTAATTCCTTATAAATTTTGTTAAATGACCTGTTGTGCTAACTCATGGCTTGTGCTGTGAGCCACCTAGCCGGTCGCAAACAAAGCGCCTGTCTGCAAGGCTAGCCGCCCGCGTGTTTCACACGCCAAGTTGGGGACGCCTAGTCCGATGACCCTTACGCTGCCAGAGTAGTGCTCTAGCCTCCCGATAGCTATCGGGAGAGCTGATGCCCTTCGAGTTAATACTTTCTATTGGCCAAACAAGTATAAAATTCTGAGTTGTTAAAAGATTGGATAGAGAATCTAAAAATAAAAACCACTGAAAATTATCCAGTGGTTTTTATGTGGAGCATAACGGATTCGAACCGATGACCCCTACGCTGCCAGCGTAGTGCTCTAGCCAGCTGAGCTAATGCCCCTTTTTGCTCTAGCCTCCCGATAGCTATCGGGAGAGCTAATGCCCCTTGAGGTTGCGAATTTAACCTAATTTTAGATTTTATCAATTTTCTATTTAATTCATCTTAAATGGAGCACTTAATTGATCTATTCAGTTTTGAATAATCCATAAAATCCTACAACTTCATAGGCTCAACTACCTTCTATTGTTATGATGATGCTTGTGATTATAGCTTGTCTTGTTGCCTGGATCTGGGCAATTGTGGACATCATTAGCCATGAATTTCATGGGAATAACAAAATTCTGTGGATCGTATTGGTAATTCTTTTGCCACTTGTCGGAACTATTCTTTATTTCCTGATGGGAAAAGATCAGCAAATCACTTAATGACCCTTCTGAATTTCTTGACGTTCTTTTTATAATAATCCTCTTTGAGGCTGCTTTCTATTACACCACGACTGGAGGATGCATGTATGAATCTGATATCGTCTTTTTCGGCATAAGTGATCATGCCGCTGTGATACCATTTTTCTCCTTTCTTCTTGAATTTGAAATAAACAATGTCTCCCGGCCTTACACTATCCCAACTTTTACTGTTTCCGATTTTAGATTGTTCTTTGGCAGTTCGTGGTAATTCCACGTCTATCCTTCTATAACAATTGTAGATCAGGCCCGAGCAGTCAATTCCTTTTTTTGACATTCCTCCCCACTGATAAGGAGTACCAATATAGGTATGTGCTTCCTGGATGACATGATCAATTTTCTTGCGTTTTTTCTTACCCTGAGCGGAAGTAAATATGACTAAACCAAGGCTCAGCAGTGTGAATAAAAAGAGTTTTGAAAAAGTAAGATTCATGATTCTGTAGCTATTTCTGGTTTAGTCCATAAATTTAATGCCATGTGTGGAATCACCGGCATTTTTGCGTTTAACTCTGTAGGAAGAATCAATCTTGTTCACCTGGAAGCGGCTACCAGAAAGCTGGAAAAGCGAGGGCCGGATGTACATGATTCCTGGTTTGATGATGCTGTAGGTTTGGGGCATCGCAGACTTTCCATCATTGATACTTCCAGTGCTGGTAATCAGCCGATGACTGATCCTTCTGGCAGATTTCATATTGTTTTCAATGGCGAGATTTACAATTACCGAGAACTAAAACAAGAACTCGAGAAAAAAGGTTGCCAGTTTAATTCGGATTCTGATACCGAGGTATTGTTGCATGCTTATATAGAATGGCAGGAAGTCATGCTCAATAAACTCAATGGTTTTTTTGCTTTTGCTGTTTATGACCAGCAGGAAAAATCATTGTTTTTGGCCAGGGATCGTTTTGGGATTAAGCCTCTTCTGTACCATCATAACGAAGATAGGTTTCTTTTTGCCTCCGAAATGAAATCTCTGCTTGCATACGGAGTAGACCGGAAGATTAATAAGGAAGCGCTCCATCTTTATTTTCAACTGACTTACATTCCTGCACCACTTTCTATCCTGGAAGGTGTGAAGAAATTGAAGCCGGGTCATTATTTGAAGCTTCAGAAAGGGGAGCTGGAAGAGAAAAAATATTATGATTTTCCCTTTACTAGACAGCCCGGGATTCATGATTTGGAATCTGCCAAGAAAGCACTAGTCGATACATTACGGAAGAGTGTTCAGGATAGACTGGTTGCCGATGTGCCGCTGGGAGCTTTTCTGAGTGGAGGTATTGATTCATCAGTGATTGTGGCACTAGCAAGTGAACAGGTGAGTGACCTGAAAACCTACAGTATTGGGTTTCGGGATAATAAATACTTTGATGAAACGCATTATGCGGAATTGGTGGCCCGAAGGTTCAAAACTGATCATCATGTGTTTTCATTGACGAATGATGACCTGTTGGCTGAGGTACAAAATGTGGTTGATTATATCGATGAACCATTTGCAGATTCCTCAACTTTGCCAGTTTACATCCTTAGCCAACAGACGCGTAAACACGTTACAGTGGCGCTTTCCGGTGATGGTGCAGATGAGGTTTTTTCAGGGTATAATAAGCATAGTGCATGGTTGCTTAGTCAGCAGCATTCCGCAAAGATGAACCTGGTAAAATCATTGGGTCCATTATGGAAATTTCTTCCAAAATCCAGGAATAACAGATTAACAGATACTTTTAGGAAGCTGGATAGATTTGCTTATTCCCAGCAATTAAGTCACCGGGATAGATACTGGTTTTTGGCAAGTTTCATACGAGACAAGCAGATCAACGAACTGCTCAGACCAGCATACAAGACTGCTCAGTTTCCACTAAAAGATCAATTGCTGGAGAATATCGTATCAGGGGACCTTAATGAAGTATTGAGTCTGGATTCCCAATTGGTATTGCAGGGAGATATGCTGACAAAAGTGGACCTAATGTCAATGGCTAATAGTCTGGAAGTGAGGGTGCCATTTTTGGATCCGGCGGTGGTGAAGCTGGCGTTTGATATGGAGGCATCATTAAAAGCTCAGGGAAATCGTAGAAAAATTGTATTGCGAGAAGCTTTCAGGGGAATTTTACCAGAAGAGCTTTACACGCGTCCAAAGCACGGATTTGAAGTCCCATTGCTAGATTGGTTCAGAAAGGAAATGAAATCAACCCTTGATCAGAAGGTATTTAATCGGGAGAAAATAGAAACTCAGGGAATCTTTGAATATCAAGCAATCGCCCGGCTTAAAAAGAAATTACATTCATTCGACCCAGGCGATTCACACATATTAGTTTGGTCTGTATTCGTTTTTCAGAATTGGTATGACCGGTATTTTGCGAATTAGTCCTATTTCTCTTTAAGGATTTCATAGTAATCCTTAAACACACTTAGAACCCGTGTAATTTCAATTCCTTGGGGTGTTTTTCTGTAAAAAATATTTTGTCGGTATCTTTTTTCTGGAAAATGTAAAAGCCCTGGGTGGAGATCATTTCTTTTTCTTCCAATCTTAGGGTAATCTGATAAAATATCAAATTTTGAAAAAATCCATCCTATGAAATGATCCGCAATGCTCTCGCCACCTCTGTTTTGTAAATACTCTCTAAATTCTTCAATGTCGTTAGCAGCTTCTTTGGTAAGGTAGTATTTACCAGACATTACTATTTCCGCCCGAAGTATTTATGAAAATCTTCTATTGATGAAATGCCAGCGTTTCCGCTATCAATTCCTTTTTGAATAGCTTCTTTTAGTTGGTTCTTGGGCCAGTCTGATGTAAAATCGTTCTCTGAAATATTAGCTTTTTGAGAAGCTTTAACTATTGTTTTATCATCCTTCGTTTTAAGCATTACTTTTTTTTGTAATGGAGTTTAACAAAAATAATAAAAACCGCCCGACTCAGAAAGAAACTATATTCCTTCGATCCGGGCGATTCACACATATTAGTTTGGTCTCTATTCGTTTTTCAGAATTGGTATGACCGGTATTTCAAGGGTTAGTCTTCGTCACCACCTAACCATGAGTTGAACATCCACATGGTCTTTTGCTGAATGTTAATCAGCCCAATCATCATATCTTCTGTTTCATTGTCGCCAGATTCTGCTGCAAGATCCTTCACGATGTTTTCCTGAGCTACCAACTGACCTAATTGCTCATAGATGGCTGTCACACAAGCAGTGTCATTAGAAACATTTTTATGTACATGCAACCTTGATTGTTTCAGATAATCCTCAAACGAGTGAAGCGGCTGTCCTCCGATTGTCAAGATTCTCTCTGCTATTTCATCAATGTTGGTTAACGCTTCTGTGTACAACTCTTCAAACTTGATGTGTAGTTCAAAGAACTTTTTCCCTTTGATATTCCAGTGGAAACCTCTGGTATTTTGATAATAAATATGAAAATCGCTAAGTAGTTGATTGAGCTCGTTTATTAAGTTATTTGTACTCATTTTTTGTATGTTTTATTTATATAAAATACAAAATAGGTCGAGGTTTTGTTCGGATTTTTCCTGAACAAAATAGTCCTCATGAGTGATTGAAAGTACCAGATCATCCGCTTGATCCTGAAGCTTATTTCTATTGCGTCTGTTAAGGATATCATAAGGTACTCTTAGCAGTGCAGCAGGCAGCTTATACTGTAAATTTAGCACATCATACTTCATGATTTTCTGTACAGACTGACGATTTCTGTCATGGTATAGCATGACTTTTTCATTGCCGGCGATGCCTTTCATTTCCACCTTCGAAAAGTATTTTGATGCCAGCTCGCTCAACTCATCAGCAGTATATTCACGGATGTGCCATGGATTACGGCTTAGCGTCATTTTGATATTGGGGGTTGAGAGAATTGCTTTGCCTCCAGGCTTAAGTATTCTTTGGATCTCTGATAGGAAAAGCTTGTCATTTTTGATGTGTTCGATTACCTGAAAACTTACCACTGTATCGAAGCTGTTGTCAGGTATTTTGATTGGAGGAAATACACCCGATTCAAACTGAGCATTTGGGTGCTTTTCCCGAAGTTTTTCAATGACAGATTCTATTTTGTCCAGGCCCAGGTAACTATCTGCTTTAGGAAGAAGCCATTCCACTCCACGACCTTCCCCGCAACCCAACTCCAGCAAGTCTCCTGAAACCATCGGAGCAGCTTCAATATAAGCCTTCAACAGTCGCTGATGGATAGGGTTGTCCGATGGAATTTGATCTGAAGCTATTTCTGTGGTATAAACACTCATTTCAAGTTTTTTTGGCAAAGAAACCAAATTATTCCTTAACTTTTTTGCGATATGAAGAGACATGGATTTCTGATAACTGCAATATTGGTTTTTCTGGGGTTTAATAGTTGGGGTTTTGACATGACAAGGGTGAACCTCAATTACCAATATGATGTGGATGGAATAATTAAAAGTAATTATCGTGTAGTACAGGAAGGTGGAAATATTTCTGTATTTCTGGAGGTAAAAAGCGATACACTTATCAACTGGAATTTGCATCTGCTTCTTCAGGACAAGTACAATTCTGAGGCTCATGATACATTGCGGTCAGTTAGAGTAGATACGCTGAGGTTTAAAAGAGGAGATGAATTGTATCGCCTGAATATCGGCAAACCTTCCAGGGACCTTTTACTAATCTGCATGTATGATCATGGTAAGGGGATTTTACGGATTCAGGATGTACGCGTACAATCCCCAGTGGGATTCGTTAGTGATTACCCGGTTGATGCTGCAGGTATCCCTATCATCAACTCTTATCTCACTGATGATTCTGTTCAATTTGGCACTTCGGATCAGCTTCATGTCTTTCGGTATATTGATAATTTTCCGCCTTCTGACCCACCTATGGGTTTGATGAGGCCCATTGCTCCGAGTCTCGAAGTTGATAGCTCATATCATTTTAATGGGGAATTAAAGAATCTTGAGAATTTTAAGTTTTATCTCATTCAATCAGATTCAATGGCGGAAAATGCGCTTACACTATTGAAATGTCCTCCGTATTATCCGGAATTTGGAAAGCTGGATGAGTTGGTTGGCCCACTCACATATATCACCACACCTACAGAGTTGAAGGCTTTGCGTTCCAGTTTATCCAAAAAATCTTTTGAAAACTTCTGGATCAGAACCTATGGTACCAAATTCAGGGCAAAGAGTGCGATTAGATATTTCTATAATCAGGTTGAGAACGCCAACATGCTATTTACGGATTATAAGCAAGGTTGGAAGACCGATCGAGGCATGATATACATCGTTTATGGTAAGCCAGACAGGGTTTGGAGAAATGAGCGTTCGGAAATCTGGGAATATTATGATGGAGTGCAATTTGAATTCATCAGGATTTCAACTCTCTTTACACCTACAATGTACAGTTTGAAACGCGACAGGAGTTACGAGAAAGATTGGTACAACAAGGTAGGGAATCTCAGAAAAGGATTATAATGGCAGATAAGAAGTTTGACAATCTGATTTATGGAATCAGGGCGGTGATAGAAACGATTCATTCAGGTAAGGATCTGGAAAAGGTCTTTGTGCAAAAGGGCTTGAAAGGTGAGCTGGTAAAGGAACTGAATCAACTCATGCACAATCGTCAGATCCCACATTCAACAGTTCCTGTCGAAAAAATCAACAGGTTTACCCGAAAGAATCATCAGGGAGTCGTAGCCTTCGTTTCACCTGTCCAATATCACAATATTGAGCACGTACTTCCTCAGGTTTTTGAAGATCGAAAGGTTCCTCTGGTGCTGGTGCTGGATCGTATAACAGATGTAAGAAACTTCGGAGCAATTGCCAGGACTGCTGAGTGTATGAATGTTGACGCTATTTTGATTCCAACAAAGAATAGTGCTCAGATCAACCCAGATGCTATCAAGACCTCAGCTGGCGCACTTAATTTTATTCCTGTATGCAGAGAAAGTAACTTTAAAGAAGCAATCCAATTTCTAAAAGATTCCGGCTTGCAGATAGTTGCCAGTACAGAGAAGGCAGAATCATTCTTTCAGGACATTGATCTGATGGTGCCAACAGCCATAGTGATGGGATCAGAGGATGAAGGAATTTCACCTGTTATTCTTGAGATGGCAGATAAACAGGTGAAAATCCCTCTTAGTGGAAATATCGAGTCACTCAATGTGTCAGCAGCTGCAGCGATGGCACTCTATGAAGTGAATCGACAGAGATTTATATGAATTTCTCACCTTTTTCTGCTTTCACATCATTCACAAAATGACGGAAAATACCTGAGTCTTCTTTTTTGCAGATGAGTAATACATCATTGAAATCTGCAACCAGATAACCCTCAAGATCATGAGTTACTATGATACGGTCTGATTTACTCAGGATGTATGAATTTTTAGTGTCATAGGCCATCACATTTCCTTCGATCACATTTTCGTTTTCATCCTTGTCTTTGATTTCATGGAGAGCATTCCATGAGCCCAGGTCAGACCAGCCAAAATCTCCCTGCACTACATATACATTATCCGACTTCTCCATGATTGCATAGTCAATAGAGATGTTTTTAGACAATGAATATGCTGACTTGATAAATCCTTTCTCTTCCTCTGAATAATACTTTTCTTCACCTTCCTGGAAAATTTCGGCAAGTTCCGGCTGATATTTGTCAAATGCGCTGATAATGGCATTCACGCTCCACACAAAGATTCCTGCATTCCATACGAAATCTCCGCTGGCCAGAAATTTCTCTGCCAGCTCAAGTTCCGGCTTTTCAGTAAAGGTTTTTACCTTTTTAATTTCATCTTCAGATTCTTCGAACTGTATGTAGCCATAGCCTGTCTCTGGTCGGTTGGGCTCTATGCCAATGGTGAAGAGTTTTGAGCTATCTGCATGAGCCACAGCTTGATGTACGACATTAATAAAATCTTCCTCCCTGAAAATGATATGGTCAGAAGGTAGTATAACCATGATGCCATCTGGGTCCTTTTGCTTAATTTTGTATGCCGCATATGCTATACAGGGAGCAGTGTTTCGTTTAGCTGGTTCCAAAAGGATGTTATCTTTTGGGAGATTCGGGAGCTGTTCACTTAGCAGGTCATCATATATTTCATTGGAGACTATCCATACGTTTTCATCAGGGACGTCCTTTTTGAAGCGATCATAAGTCATCTGAAGTAGTGATCTGCCCGTTCCCAAAACATCCAGGAACTGTTTGGGTTTGTTATTTCTGCTGTATGGCCAGAATCTTGTTCCTGTACCGCCTGCCATGATCACTACATGTATGTTGTGTTGCATGAATTTGAATATGATTAGTTAATTGTCAAGAATTGATTGACGCAAATATAGTAGATTCACCTAAGTTAAAATTCCAATTGCTCGGTTGGAATAAACGTCTATCCATAGGGTGAGGATAGTAATAATTTATTAATTTATACCTCAGGTAATGATGCAAACTGATGGAGACTGGAACAGACAATAAATTGAAAGATACCCTAAAGCGTGTTTTTGGATACGATACATTCAGAGGTATGCAAGAGCAGATCATCCAAAACGTAATGGGTGGCAAAGATACATTCGTAATCATGCCAACAGGAGCTGGGAAATCTCTTTGCTATCAGCTACCGGCCATTGCCAAAGAAGGGACAGCCATTGTAATATCTCCACTGATCGCTCTGATGAAAAATCAGGTGGATCAGATGAATGCGGTCGGAATAAATGCTCGCTTCCTTAATAGTACCCTCACCAAGGGAGAAATGACCAAGGTGAAGAAAGAGACTTTATCCGGAGAAGTTAAGTTGCTCTATGTCGCTCCTGAATCTTTGACCAAAGAGAGCAACATAGAGTTTTTGAAGCAAGCACAAATATCATTCGTGGCTGTGGATGAAGCACATTGTATCTCTGAGTGGGGACATGATTTCAGGCCAGAGTATAGAAGGATCAAGTCCATTATTAAGGATTTTGGAGATATTCCTGTAGTTGCTTTGACAGCTACTGCTACACCTAAGGTGCAATTAGATATTAAAAAGAATCTTGAAATAGAAGAAGCTCAGGTTTTTCAGTCTTCTTTTAACCGAACAAATCTAATATACGAGGTTAAGCCAAAGAAACAGGCCAAGAAACAACTCATCCGTATCATTAAGGAGCACAAAGGTGAATCTGGAATTGTCTACTGTCTGAGTCGTAAAAAGGTTGAAGAGATAGCGGAATTCCTAAAAGTGAATGGTGTGAATGTGGCACCATATCATGCAGGTATGGACGGTAATGTCAGAATGAAAAATCAGGATGCTTTCTTGAATGAAGATGTTGATGTGATTGTTGCCACCATCGCCTTTGGTATGGGGATCGATAAGCCGGATGTGAGGTTTGTGATACACTATGATGTGCCAAAGTCGATTGAAGGCTATTACCAGGAAACAGGTAGAGCAGGACGAGATGGTATCAATAGTAAGGTGGTGATGTTCTACAGTTATAATGACATCCTCAAACTTGAGAAGTTTAGCAAAGATAAAACGGTGACAGAGCGTGAAAACGCCAGATATCTTCTGGAAGAAATGGCTTTGTATGCCGAGTCTGCTATTTGTCGCAGAAAGCAACTTCTTCATTACTTTGGAGAGGAGCATCACGAAGAAAATTGTGAGGCTTGTGATAACTGTCTTCATCCGAGAGAGCGATTTGAAGGTGAGGAATATGTGAAGAAGGTGATTGAGGTGGTCAATCAAACTGGGGAACGTTTTGATTTAGAGCACCTGAGCAAGGTGTTATTGGGAATAAAAACTGAGCATGTGGTAAGTTACAGTCATGATCAGTTAAAAATATTTGGAACAGGAGCAGATAAAGATGAACACTTCTGGAAGTCAATCATCAGGCAGACTTTGCTCAATGAATTCATCAAAAAAGATATAGATAACCCTGGCGTTCTTCAGTTAGCACAAAAAGGAATTGATTTTCTGGTAGATCCTTTTCCAGTTGAGTTGGTGAGGGATCATGAGTATGAGACTGAGGGCGAAGAGGAGGAAATAGAAAAGGAAACAGTTAATACGACTGCTTACGATAAGGTGCTTTTTGACATGATCAAAAACCTCCGAAAGAAGGTCGCTAAGCAGAAAAATCTTCCACCTTATGTGATTTTCCAGGATCCTTCTATGGAAGAGATGGCCACTCTTTACCCAACCACCTTTGATGACCTTATTAAAATCGTTGGTGTAGGAGAAAGTAAGGCTAGAAAGTTTGGAAAGCCATTTCTGGAGATGATCGAGAAGTATGTGGAGGAAAACGATATCATCACCGCTTCCGATGTTTTGGTTAAATCTGCTGGTGTTAAATCAAAGAATAAGATTTTTATCATTCAGCAAATTGACCGCAAGATCGATCTGGAAGAAATAGCTGAGTCTAAGGGTATGAAGTATGAAGATTTGATCAAGGAAATTGAACATATCTGTGATGGAGGAACCAAGTTAAACCTGGATTATTACATTGATCAACTTTTGGATGACGATCGTCAGGATGATATTTACGACTACTTCATGAGTGCAGAGTCTGACAATATAGAAGAAGCTATGGAAGAACTAGCCGACTATTACACTGAGGATGAAGTGAGATTGATGCGAATTAAATTCATGTCTGAGTACGCGCATTAATCTTTAATTAAGACATAAAATTGTAAGAGACCGTCTAATTTTGGGCGGTCTTTTTTTTGCTCATTAAACTAAAACCAAATGAATATACTGGTAATCGGATCGGGAGGCAGAGAACATGCACTGGCATGGAAAATCAAACAAAGTCAGAAGTGTGATGAAGTTTTCGTTGCTCCTGGTAATGGAGGAACAGGTGAGGTTGCTACTAACCTTTCAATTGATGTGTCCGATCATCAGGCGGTGAAATCTGCTATTCTTGAAAATAGAATTGATTTAGTCGTAGTTGGTCCGGAGGTTCCTTTGGTAGATGGTTTAGTGGATGACTTGAAGACTTTTGCAGAGTTAGAAGGTCTCAAGGTTATAGGTCCGGCAAAAAATGGAGCTATCCTGGAAGGAAGCAAAGAGTTTTCCAAAGACTTCATGAAAAAATACGGGGTGCCGACTGCTGCTGCTCAGGTTTTTGATGCCGACAATATTGAAGAAGGCTATAAGTTTTTAGAAAGCCTCCGACCTCCATATGTATTAAAGGCGGATGGCTTAGCTGCAGGCAAGGGAGTTTTAATTACCAGTGAAATTGCAGAAGCAAAACAAAATCTTGATGATTTGATCCTTCACAAGAAGTTTGGAGAGGCTAGCGCCAGAGTATTGGTGGAGGAATTTCTCAAAGGAATTGAATTGTCTGTATTTGTATTGACTGACGGAAAGAATTATGTCATTTTGCCTGAAGCCAAAGATTACAAAAGAATAGGAGAAGGAGATACAGGACTCAATACTGGAGGTATGGGAGCTATTTCACCAGTCATTTTTGCGGATAAGCAATTCATGCAGAAAGTGGAGGAAACCGTGGTAAAGCCTACCATCAGAGGGATTCAGGAAGAAGGGATGGATTATAAAGGATTTATCTTCATTGGTCTGATGAATGATCGGGGCAATCCATATGTGATAGAATACAATGTAAGAATGGGCGATCCTGAGACCGAGGTGGTTATGCCAAGAATAAAATCTGATTTTCTTGAAATGCTGGATGCAGCAGCTACAGGCAATCTTGGAACTTATAAACTTGAGATTGAACCTTATACCGCTGCAACAGTAATGCTTGTAGCTGGCGGATATCCGGAGAGCTATGAAAAAGGCAAAGAGATCACTATCAAAGGGTCAACAAAAGAGGTGATTCTATACCATGCTGGCACCAAAATCAATCAAGGGAAGCTGGTAACGAACGGAGGCCGGGTGATGGCAGTGACAGGTCTTGGAAAGAACATGGGAGAAGCACTCACTCATAGCTATAAGGCTATTGAAAAAATCAATTGGGAAGGCAAGAATTTCCGATCAGATATTGGTTTCGATTTGCAGGAATTGCGACAGTAAAAAAAGCTTGAGTTTCGATAAAACTCACTACTTTTGAGTTCACTATGAGCCGAAGTGGCGGAATTGGTAGACGCGCACGTTTCAGGGACGTGTGAGCTACGCTCGTGCGGGTTCGACTCCCGCCTTCGGCACATTTTATGCCTTTATTAGATTTGATTAAACCCACAGTCTGACAGGCCCGCCTACGGCACATCTTTCATGCCTTATTACACTTACATACTGAAAAGCACAAGGACAGGAGGTTTGTATAAAGGGCATACTTCTGATCTGAGAGAAAGGCTTCAACAACATAATTCTGGAAAGACTAAAAGCATCAAATCAGGAATTCCATGGATTCTGGTTTATTATGAAGAGTTTGAAACCAGGCAAGAGGCGATCATACGAGAGAAATATTTCAAATCAGCGGCAGGAAGGCGATTTATTAAGAGGCTGGAATTAGTTGAGTGCGGGTTCCCCGCCCGACCGAATGGCTGATATTTTCTGCATAATAAATTCCAATCCATAGATTTAGATGGAATAAAGTATAAAAAGGCAAATCGTTCGGCCGTTCGGGCTGGGACTCCCGCCTTCGGCACATTTTAAGCCTTTATTAGATTTGATTAAATCCACAGTCGGGCAGGCCCGCCTACGGCACATCTTTCATGGCTTATTATACTTACATACTGAAAAGCACAATGACAGGAGGTTTGTATAAAGGGCATACTTCTGATCTGAGAGAAAGGCTTCAACTACATAATTCTGGAAAGACTAAAAGCATCAAATCAGGAATTCCATGGATTCTGGTTTATTACGAAGAGTTTGGAACCAGGCAAGAGGCAATCATACGAGAGAAATATTTCAAATCAGCGGCAGGAAGACGATTCATTAAGAGGCTGGAATTAGTTGAGTGCGGGTTCCCCGCCCGACCGAATGGCTGATATTTTCTGCATAATAAATTCCAATCCATAGATTTAGATGGAATAAAGTATAAAAAGGCAAATCGTTCGGCCGTTCGGGCTGGGACTCCCGCCTTCGGCACATTTTTAGATCTGAAAAGATCATGGATTAAAGCCTTGCGTCGGGCAGGCCCGCCTACGGCACATTTTTATCTTTCAAAGATTATCTAGTCAAACCCTCATTCGGTGCCTTTGGCGCTTGTTTTCACAATAAGCTCAACTTCAGTTTAATTCAAAAAAATCTCCTCACACATTTTTAACTCGAATCCATTATCTTTCACATGTTCTGTATATTTGGACATTAAACTTAATCCAAAACATTAACCATGGGATGTGCAACGTGTAGTACGGTTGGCGATGATGGTGTTGCCCTGGGCTGTGGCAGCAATGGCGGTTGCAAGACAGGAAGTTGCAACAAGATGAATGTCTTTGACTGGCTTTCCAACATGGAAGCTCCTATAGCCAGCAGTTATGATATCGTAGAGATTAGATTCAAGAACGGCCGCAAGGAGTTTTTTAGAAATAGCCATGACCTGGAGTTGTGTACTGGTGATGCTGTGGTGGTAGATGTGCCAAACGGCCATCATATTGGACATGTTTCTCTTCAAGGTGAGCTGGTAAGACTTCAGATGCGCAAGCGCGAGGTAGCTGATAACGATGATATTAAGGCGATTTACAGGCTTGCTTCACAGCGAGACATAGACAAGTATCGTGATGTGAAGAAGCGAGAGATGCCAACGCTTTATCGTACTCGACAGATTATAGAAGATTTAAAACTGCAGATGAAACTCACGGATGTAGAGTATCAGGCAGACAATACAAAAGCAACATTTTATTATTCAGCGGATGATCGAGTTGACTTTCGGGAATTAATCAAAGTGTTGGCCTCTGAGTTTAAGATTCGTGTGGAAATGCGCCAGATCAGCCTCCGCCAGGAAGCAGGCCGATTGGGAGGAATTGGTTCCTGTGGTCGTGAGCTTTGTTGCTCGACTTGGCTGGGAGACTTTAAAAGTGTAAGCACTCAAGCTGCGCGCTATCAAAATTTATCCCTTAATCCGAGCAAACTTTCCGGACAGTGTGGTCGTCTGAAGTGCTGTCTCAATTACGAACTGGACACTTACATGGAGGCTCTTAAGGATATTCCGGACCTTGAAAAACCTCTGGAAACCCAGAAGGGATTGGCCAAACTCCAGAAAACTGACATTTTCAGAAAGATCATGTGGTTTGGCTATGATGATGAAAATACCTGGTATCCTGTGAGTGCGGAGCGGGTCAAAGAAATACTGGAGCAAAACAAAAAAGGTAAGAAACCGGTAACCCTGGCTGAGGACATTGTGGAAGAAGTAAGTGTAGAAGTTGGACTCAATAGTGACCTGGTGGCAATGGATCGCAAGTTCTCAAAAGGCAACAAAAAGGGTAAAAACCGTAACAAAAAGCGGAAGTACAAAGGCGGAAAGAATCGTAAAAACAAGCCAAATAATAATCCGAACAACAAATCATGATGAGATATTTTTGGCTGCTGGGGCTGGTGGTTGTGCTCTTTGCATGTGATACAAACCGCGTATATGAAACCAATACCGATCTGGCAGATGAGCAGTGGACAAAAGACCAGATAGTGTCGTTTGATTTTGATATTGAGGATGCCAACCAGGCGTATAATTTGTATGCCAACATTCGCAATGCCCAACACTATCCATACCATAATTTGTACTACCAATACGAGTTGAGAGATAGTGTTGGTACAGGATTGAAAAAAGAGCTCCAAAATATTATTCTGTTTGAGCCTAAAACCGGGGAGCCTTTTGGTGAAGGTCTGGGAGATATATTTGATCACCGTCAGTTGCTTTTAGAGCAGTTTAAGTTTCCAGCTCCCGGTAGTTACTCCATGAGTCTTCAACAATACATGCGAAATGATACTTTACCATTAATCATGTCAGTGGGAGTGAGAGTGGAAAAAGCTGCTACGGAGTAAAATGATGCTGAAAATGAATTTAATCTTAAGTCTTATTATTCTAATGTCTTGTTCTGATCAAAATGAACCAGTTGAGCAACAAATTTTGGGCAAGTGGGAATGGATATCTTCAGTTGGTGGATTTGCTGGGACAAGAATTACACCTGCTACTTCGAATGAAACTCAAGTCATAGTTTTCTCTAAAGAGAAAATAGCTCGTTATAAGAATGATTCTTTGATAAGCGAAAAGCCATATCATATTGAACAGGGTAAGACAGTTTTCTCCAATAAAGATCAGGACATTTTGGTTGAGGGAGATGATAATTCGGGCATTCGCCTTGTGCTCAAAGTATCCGGAGATACGCTCGAATTAGCCAACAATTTTGTAGATGGGTTTGGTCATACTTATGTCCGATCAGAGTAAGAATCAATCAACCAGTCTATTCATAAATTTATCTAGTTTCTCTTGAGTTTGAGCTCTGTTGATCCAAAACTCACGGCTGTAGAATTGGGCAAATGGCCAGTTCTTACTTAAAAAATGAGTTTGTCTGTAGCTGTGGGCTTCTTTTGGTGAAAGCGTATCAAAATACAGATCGTCATCAGTAAGAATCAAGCCCAGGCTTTCATTTTGCGAAGTGACTGTTAAGTCTGCAAAAGGAAGGTTTTTAACAAGCTGCGTATCACCATGCTCACCAGCTATTTGGTGTCTCAGATACCATCCTTTGGTGCGGCTATTATCTTCCATGCTGCTAGGTTTCCATTCACCTTCACTTACCTTTCGTGCATATTCCAGATAAGCTTTTAGAAGTTTTGGACCCCGATTGGCAGTGTTGTCTGTATTGAGCTGATGTGGTAGTAAACTGGTAATAATGTATATTTTTTCTCTTGCACGCGTAATAGCTACGTTGAGTCTATTTTCACCACCAGCTTGATTAAGGCTACCAAATCTTAGCTGGAGTTTGCCGCTTTCATCCGGGGCATATGCAGTAGTGAAAATGATAATATCTCGTTCATCTCCCTGTACATTCTCAATGTTTTTGACGAATAGTGAATCATTCACCTTAAGCGTGTTATGATCCAGACGAGCTTCAACAAGATCCATGATCAGGCTCTGTTGGTTCACATTGAAAGTGACAACCCCCACTGATTTTATAGGATTCTCTCTGTAGAGCTGGTTGAGTAAATCCACCACAGCTACGGCTTCAGTAAGATTGGTGTTTGAGGACCAAGTACCTTCTTTTTTGATATAATGAATGGCCGGGGTTCCTTTCTTCATCAACTGAAAATCAGGCAACAGCTTGAGTTTCCCATTATAAAACTGAATGTTTGAAAATTCAATTAACTCAAGTGACTTACTTCTATAATGTCCTCTCAGACTCACTTCATTGAGGTATTGTTTAGCCAGATCCAATAAGGAATCAATTTCCAGTTCCGGTGTATCATCAGATTCTTCTTCCCATCGCACACGGTACAAATCATTTGGCTGGAGTTGCTGGTCATCACCAACTACCACTACCTGCTTACCACGATACATGGCTGGAATGCCTCTCTCGGCAAAGCACTGAGATGCTTCATCAAAAATCACAAGATCGAAAGTTTCCTCCATTGGGAAAATGGCAGAGGCAGACTCAGGAGAAGCCAGCCAGCACGGCAGCAACGAAAATATTTCCTCATGAAACTGTGAAATAACTCTTCTTATTGGCCAAACCTGTCGTTTTTTAGTGACCTGATGATAAAGGTCTTTATAAGTTACCAGGTTGTTGAGGCGGTTATACTCCAGGTCTGCATAGGTTCTTTCTCTGGATTTAAGCAAGAGAATTTCCTGGCTGATATTCATTTTATCCTGGATAGCTTGCTGCAGCTCCTGGGTCAGGTGATCGATTTTAAAAGATGAGACTGCTCGCAAAACCGGATATTTCGTTTCGATGTGGTCAATCCAGGCAAGCGCCAAACTATTTTCAAAGACCTTTAAAACCTCATCTTTGTGAGAATGTTCTCGCTCCAGCAGTGTAGAGACGATTTGATTTTCATCTGTTGTGAACTCATCTTTGAGTTTGTGATATTCAACCAACGCGTCAAAATCTTCTGTCAGTTGCTTTAGTACATTTTCGACTTTGTCTTTGCCAAGCAGAATGCTACGAATTTGTTTTTGTGAAATATAGCGATTCCAAAGCTGCTGTTGCAGTGGGATTTTTTCAAGAAAATCAAATAGCTTTTCCAGCTTGCCTACAAACCCTTTTCGACTCTGAGATTTAGCCGGTAAAAATTGTTCCAGGATGCGCACGTTCCTCATAAGCACGATGCATTTCAAAGCTAGTTTCTGATAGAAATACCAGTTTTGAATATCAATTTTCCGGAAGGTTTTTGGAAAATCTGTGAGCCACTTATGCTGTTCTATCTGCGAAACAATGTGCTCATAGTTGAGACGATTGTCCATTCTGTTGAGCAGAATTTCGAACCCTTGTTTATTGCTCTTGAGATCGTTACTGACAAGTACTCGGGTCACAAAAATCTTATCCGCAGAGAAGAGCCGCCATCTGAGCCAACTAAAAAGATTCTTTCTTGCTTTAATTGCATGTTCCAGTGATTCCTGGAAGCGCCCCAGTTCAGCAGATGGAAGTGAAGACTCTATGCCGTCACCTTTAAAACACTGAAGCATGGTTCGTTCCAGTGTAGAGAGCCAGTTCGGGTCTTCATTGGGTTCATGCTCCAGCATTTGCTGGTAATATTTGAAGACTGTATCGTTATCCAGGTTGGTGTGGAGTTGTTGGAGGTGCTCCTGATGGGTGAGAAAATGCAGGCTTGTCTCAAAGTCCATAGGACTTGCTGCAAATTCACCAGACTCGGTTTTTAGTTTGATTTCAAATTCAGGAATATCGGTGACGATATCTCTTATTTTGATGTAATCCTGACTGGTAAACCTGGCAAAGGATGGTCCTGAAATCCAGAAATGTGGCTTCTTTTCAAACTTATTGTAATAATCCAGATACCTCGAAAGCCTACTCTTGAAGCCAGAAATATTGTCATAAGTGAATTGCCGATATTGCTGATTTAAGGCAAATGAGGGCTCTTCAGGATTGGAGTTGAGATAAAGTTCTTTGACAGATTTGCCACATTCATTTTCATCAAATAGTGCCTTCTTGAACTCTTCAAGTTCTTCTGTTATCTGGTCTATTTTCCGGCTTGCCTGGAGGAAACTTCGCTCCAGATAGATGGCATCCAGGCCATTGTTTTTTTGTCTGTATTCATCCAGACTATCTATTTGTCTGGCTACTTGCTCAAAAATATTCTTTCGATCATTTTTAAAGTCATGAACAAGACCGATAAAATCATGTAGTTCTTGCTTTTGGAGTCGCTCATAAACCACATCCAGAGCTGCTTTTTTTTGGCAGACCAGGAGGACGTTTTTTCCCCTTGCAATGAAATCACTGATCAAGTTACAGATGAGCTGTGATTTACCAGTTCCGGGAGGTCCTTGCACCGTCAGTGAGTTTCCATTCTTCACAAGTTTCAAAGCATACTCTTGAGTTGCGTCCATCTCAAAAGGCGTGAAGGTCGTTTCCTCTTTCACCTGATCAGAAAACCGAATGTTCTGTGATTCTTCGGGGTTTTCTTTGTACCTGGCGGAGAAAAAATGTTCAAGCTCCGTTTTCTCAGGGTTTTCCAGCAACTTCACATAATCAGGAACGAGATAGGAACCAGCTTGAGGGAATATTCCCAAAACAGCTTCCGGGTACATCTTGAGCATTCCTTCTTTTTCACCTTCTTCAAAATCTGCCTTCTTGAAATTGGCAAAAGGCTGCAGTACATCCATGAAATTCTCCTGGTTGAAGTTGACTTCAAGGTTGCTCTTTTTCATAATCTCGTACAGCTCCGTTCGGTAAACAGTACTGTCTTTGCTCAAATCTGTAAGCACTGATTCGATCAGTTCTTCATCCAGTGTTATATTATTATAATAGGCGTAACCAAGGAGAAAGGTTTTGTTGAAAGTGACATTTACATCTTTGCGCTGCTCCAGGTGCCAGCCATTGGCTTTGCGGGTGAGGGATACGGGAAAGAAAATCAATGGACACCTTACATTGGTGCCATCACTAAACTTGCCGCGTATAAAAGGCCAGCCAACGTACAAATCTCTTGCGCCACGTTCTTGAAATATGAAGTTTTCGATGCGATGAATTTTACGAAGTTTCAGGCTCAGAGAATTGACAGAGCTATCTCTGGCGTCAAATTCATCGCATAGTTTCACATTGTCCTTTTGCCCAATCAGGTTCTCAATGATCTTGAAACTGGATTCATTATCAGCAAAATCCAGTTCATGCAAGTCAAGAAACTGATCTGATATGAGCCTGAGAAGTAAAAGTGAGCGATTGTTGCCAGACAGGTTGGTTAGTCTGCGTAAGTATGATTGCAATATTTTCTCCATAAGGTTTCCTTTACGGATGCAACGAAAGATAGGGATATATTTTCTGATAAAGACTGTCACTGATAATCTTTATCTCTTTTAATTGACCGATGGAATCCAGGCCGCCACGCTGCCTTTGGTAATTGAAAATAGCTTTGGCTGTATTGTAATCAATATATGGATGGCGGTAGAGGTCTTTTAAAGAGTCCGTATTGAGCGCAATTTTATGTATTTCGCCAGAGAATATAGCTTCATCGATGAGTGATACTACTGCTTCCTCCTTCACTCCCCAAACTTCAAAGAGCTGTTCGGGGTAAGTAAAGCCACCTAATTTATCTCTGTATTTAATGATCCTTTCCGAGTATCCCGGTCCAATTCCATGAACGCGTTGTAGTTCCTTGGCCGATGCATTATTAATGTCAATTTTTGGAAGGGGTTCTGTGACCTCTTTTTCGATTGGATTTACAGGCTTATTCGTGGCTATTTGCTTCTTCTGTTCTGGTCTACTCACCACTGTTTCTTTCTTTGGCATGTTTTCAGGAAGTTGTATCAAGCTCCAAAGTTCATCCAAACGGTCATTGGGGATTCCATATATCTTCCTGAGGTCTCCTTTGATTTTAAACGATCCACCACTTTCCCGGTAGCTCACGATATTTTTACTTGCATGCTCACCCAACCCTAAGGCTACTAATTCCGAATAAGAAGCAAGATTGGGATTAAAAGGGAAGTTTTGATTGACCAATTTTGGTTTCAGAGGCGGTTTGGTTTCAAGCTTTGTTTCAACAATAAATGATTCAAGCTCTTCAGCCCATCGGTCCAAAGATTCCTGGTCTGATTTGAAACTTTCCACCTCATGACTTTGGTTAATGAGGAATAATCTCGGCAAAATAGCTAATGCAAAGGTGACAAATATCAGGATCAGTGTGCCGTTGGCTTCTGTTTTGGAAAACCCAAAAGTGTCAATAATCCACTGTGTGATGATTTTCATAGTAAACCGCTATTTATCACTAAGATAAAAAGTTTTTATGACTAAACTCATGCGGCCAAAAACATTTGTGTAGGTTATTTTTGCAAACACTCAAGACTTTAAACATCGTAAATCAGCCAGCTGATGCAAAGACATTTTAAGGCAGTAGGTATATCATATCAAAACACACCATTGGAAATTCGCGAGGCTGTGGCCTTTGATGAAGATCAAACCAAAAAGTTTTTGGTTCAACTCAAGGAAGTGTTAGGTGTGGAGGAAGCATTGGTTCTTTCAACTTGTAACCGTACTGAAATCTACTATTTTTCAGCAAAGGATCTCAACAAAGAAATCACATCTTTTGTGGATGTATTTCATGGTATTATGGATCAGCCTTCGGCTGCTTACTTTAAGTTTTTTAATCATGATGAGGCTATCCGGCAGCTGTTTGAAGTATCGCTGGGAATGTCTTCTATGGTGCTGGGTGATATACAGATTACCAATCAGGTAAAAAGGGCATACCAATGGGCTGCGGATGAAAACCTGGCTGGTCCTTTTCTACACAGGTTATTACATACAGTCTTTTTCACCAATAAGCGGGTTGTTCAGGAGACAACATTCCGTGATGGAAATGCATCTGTAGCTTCTGCTGCTGTTGGAGTTGCTGAGAATTACATACTCAACTACACAAATCCTAAGATATGCATTGTTGGTTTAGGTGAGATTGGTGAAAATGTCGCCGAAAATCTAAAGGAAAGTCAGGCTGAAATCACATTGGTCAACCGGACTTATGAAGTGGCAGCTAAGAAAGCCGAAGAGCTGGGTTTTCAGGTTGCTCCTCTGGATGATCTTACTCAGCTGGTCAAAGATTCCCATGTAATCATCAGTGCCGTGAGTGCAGAAGAACCAATTATCAATGCATTGATGTTGGGTGAAAAGTCTCAGCCAAAGCTCTTAATTGACTTGTCTTTACCAAGAAGTATTGCTGATGATACGGAGCATGTGCCTGGAGTTTTGCTTTATAATGTAGATCAACTTCAGGGAAAAGCCTCTGAAGCGCTTGAAAGAAGGCAGTTGGCTATGGTTGATGCTCATTCCATCATAGATCAAAGTGTTGCAGAGTTCAATGACTGGTCACAGGAGATGGAAGTGTCACCGACAATCAAGAAGCTGAAGCAGGCACTGGAAGATATCAGACAGCAGGAAATGGCCCGTTACCTTGATAAGATGGATGATAAACATGCCAAAATGTTTGATAAGGCCACTAAAAATATGATTCAGAAGGTAATCAAGCTGCCAGTACTGCAACTAAAAGCTGCTTGTAAGCGAGGCGAGGCTGAGACGCTTGTGGATGTGTTAAATGATCTTTTTAACCTGGAAAAGGAAGAAACACCAACTTCCAAATAAGTCAATATCCTTTCTGAACTATCTTTGAGACATGCGTCAAACGTGTCTGGTGATTTTTTTTACATTTTTTGTTCACTTTTTACTAGCGGGTGGGCAGCTGCAGATCATTACTTCAGGAGGTTTTCAGGGAGTTGCTGATGCTGAAGGCCAGGTGGTTATTCCTGCCATTTATGAAAAACTCGGCTGGTCTGATGGCTCTAACACTATCACGGATGAGTCAATTGGTTATTTTGAAAATGGCCGATGGGGACTGATCAATATCCGCACAAAAAAACTCACCGGTGCGACTTATGCTTCCTTAAAACCATTTGATAAAGACTTGTTTGAAGCCGGCATAGCTGGTAAGTTTTCCAATCTTATCTTTCGTGGAATCATTGACAATAAGTCAAAAACGCACGTTGATTTCAAATATTACACTATTGAAAATATTGGAGATCAGCTATTAATTGTCTCGGAATACAACTCCGGAGGTTTAAAATATGGCCTTTTAAATCTCGAGAATCAGGAAGTTTTGCCATTAGAGTTCAGCAATGTGAAACGCGTTGGGAAGTTGATCATTGCTCAGAATAAAATCCGAAAAAACAGAGTCTATGATCTGTCTGGTCAGGTATTGATTTATCCGTGGATAGATCATGTGGAGCAGGTTGAAAGTGGGTTTGTGGTTAGCAACGAAGGATATTTTGGTCTTTTGAATGAAGATGGCTATGTTGTTCATGGGATGGAATTTAAATCCATTGCAGGAGGAAAACCTGAAGCTTTTCCTTCCTGGGAGATCAGAGAAATCAATGAAAAGAATAGCAGTCATTTCTCATGTGACTCTATTACTTACAATGAAACTACAGGTTTACTAATAGCTCATGTCAATCATGTGGAGCATTTGCTGGCTGCAAGCGAAACACTCTTTAAAGACAAGCAACATAGTCTTAAGCATATTGGAAATGGATTTTTAGTGGCAAAAAATAGGGTTTCTCAGCTTTGGGGAATTTATAAAACAGACGGCCGTGAGGTAGCTGAAGGATTTGACTCGGTGGCCGTTGATAGTTCTTATTTCTACGTCCAGCAAGGAAAGCGCTGGAGCATTTACAATATGTTCGGTCGAGCACTGAGTGATGAATCCTACCAGGCAGTGGGTGCTTCACATGCTGGTTTTATTCCAGTAAAGAAAAATGATTTTTGGGGATGGCTGGATTTTCAAGGCCAGCAGGTGGTGGAGTTCAAATATGAAGCTGTGATGTCTACCAATCAGAGTCAAACTTATCTGGCCCGGAATTTTGGAAAATGGGGAATTAGGTCGTTTTATGAAGACTGGCTGGTAATGCCAAAGTATGATTCTATAGTTGTTGCAAATCAGTTTTATCTGGCAAAAAAAGGTCTCTCAACGCACGTCTATAATAAGGACATGAAGTTGCTCTATCGACTTCCATATCAGGTAAATGTCGATGAAATGATGGTCGTCAATAACAGGGATAGTTTGGGAGTGGTAACCTGGAATGGTTATCTGGTAGCTCCGAAGTATGATGAGGTGAGTTTGCACTCTGGTTATTATGAGCTTCAACAAGGTGAGATTGTTAGCCTGATTGAAGGAAATGGACGAGTTGCTTTTGATCTGGATGAGCAGATTCAGGATGTGCTGTCGTTTTCAGAGGGATATTTTCACATCATCAAGGATGGAAAGCACGGATTTGTTGATACGAATGGAAAACTGCGAATTGCCAACAGGTACGACTCAGCACAGTTTTTCAATGAAGGAATGGCGCCTGTGAAGCTTCTCGGGAAGTGGGGCTTTATCGGACCATATGAGAACCTGCTGATTCAGCCATTTTATAAATCTTCAAGTGTGTTTGTCAATGATCGGGCGATCATTCAGGTAGATGATCAATATGGGTTGATAGATAAGAAAGGGAAAGAGATCATTCTCCCTACGTGGAAATATGTTGAACGATTAACCACAGGCAATTATCGCATTACTGATTGGCAGGATCAGGTTGGGCTCGCTGATCAAACCGGACGTATTTTGATTCGTCCAAACTTCCAGTCAATAACAGACTCTGATCAATCCTTGATCATTGCGGACCGCAATGGTAAAATTGGCGTGATGGATTACACTGGACTCACCAAAGTACCTTTTGAATATGCAGAGATAAAGATCGTTGGAGATTATTTGTTGCTTAGGAAGGAATGATCAAAACACCATCAGTGTTGTTAGATCATTGCTGAAATGCTTACCCACCATTTCACTAACTTCTTCAGCTTTCATTCCATCTAGCTCGTCCAGAAAATCCATGAGATATTGATCTGGTAGGTTTTCCAAACGTAATGACTTGATCATTTCATGAGAACTAAAAGGGGAATCGAAAGAGCTCAGGAACTTACCTTTCAGATAGTTTTTCACCATGTTGAATTCAGCCTGACCAGGAGCTTCATTTGAGAGTTTCAAAATCTCTTTTAAGATTTCTTCTTTGGCCAGTTCTGTTTTGTCACGCAACACTTCCGAACCAATATTCCAGTAGCTTCCTTGCTCCATATGAACAAAAGAAGAGTGAATACCGTATGTAAGACCTTTTTCTTCCCGGATGTTTTTCATCAGTCTTGATCCAAAAAAACCGCCTAGCATTGTGTTGGCTATTTTGAGTTTGTGAGAGTCCGGATGTTGCCTGCTGACAGCAATATTTCCCATACGGATACTTGCCTGGGAGCTATCCTCGCGGGTTATAGTCTGTGATTTAGTGGGTGATATAATAGCATCTGCAGGAGCCATTGGCGCTGTAAATGATAGCTGTGAAAGCATTTCTTCGATGGCGGCCATTTCTGAAGAAGAAATCAGACCACTCACGAAAATTTGTGGTTTAGTCAGGATTGCATTTTTGAAATTGGCTACTGTTTCAAGCGTTGTTTTTTCTACCTCATCCGGTAGTATGATGTGTCCATAAGGATGGTTTTTTCCAAACAACATTTCTCTGAACTTCAGACTGGCGTATGCATTGTTTCTGGCATGCTGCTGGCGGATTTGCTGAAGTCTGATCTGCTTGAGTGTATCAAATTCTTTTTCTGAGAAATTACTTTCATTGAACAGCTCCACAACCAAAGGCAATAGATTGGGAAGAAACTTGTTCAGGGTATAAAGTTTGATAGATATATGATCCAGAGTCGGGATAATGTCCAGGTGGCTGCCATAGAAGTCGAAGATTGAAGCAATCTCAGCTGAGCTTTTGGACCTTGTTCCTTCAGTCAGCATTTTGGACACAAAATATGCAATTCCTGGTGCTGGCTCTTGCCACCTACCAATAGGTATGACAAATTCCAGAAGCATTACCGGTTGTTCGCCCTGACTGAGCGAAGTAACTGTAACCCCCTGTATTGTTAATGATTCTGATGCTGGTAATTTTGGTCGGTCTACGGCAGAGGCTGCTGGAGCTACTGTTCTGTCAAGCATCATATATTACTGGTTGTCGTCAGTGTCAAAGCTGAAATTCAGCGATAATCTCAATGTATTGCCAAGAGGATCATTTTGACGTATAGGGATCAAATAGGAGAAGTCTGCACCAAATACCTGGTATTTAAAACCAACTCCTGCAGTGAAGTATTTTCGATCTCCTTTGTATTTATTTTCATAGAAATATCCGGTACGTACGGCAAAGAAATCTGAATACCGGTACTCAACACCACTGGAAATCTGTATTTCCTGAAGCTCTTCTTTGAAACCATTCGGGGCATCAGAGAATGATCCAAAGGCACCACTAAGTAGCGGTCTGTTAGGATCTTTACCTTTTGCAATCACAGGATTTCCATTGGAGTCATATACCAACTCACCATTACTATCAGTTTTGTACTTTGGAGGAGTAGGTACCATCAGTTTGTTAAAGTCTAGGAGGAGAGTCAAGCTGTTATAAGGATCCAGATTAATTTTGAATCCACCACCAAGTCTTAGGTTGGTAGGGATAAAATCCTGGTTAGCATCGGTACTGTAAGTAATCTTCTTACCGAAGTTGGACATGTGAGCTCCGAATGAAATTTCCGAGTTCATACCATTGAACATCACTTCTTTGTGATAATAGAAGCCCAGGTCTACAGCCACACTAGTTCCTGCTTTGGCTCCTGGCTGGCCTGTAATATGACCGGAAAGGTTTGACCAGATATATCTACCTGTAACACCTACACCAATATTTTCTGTCAATTTTCTAGAATAAGTTGCATCAAAAGCTACTTCTCTGGGATTTTCTAGTCCAAGTGGCTGACCGCTGGCGTCTGTGAGTTGTATGGAACCGAGGTTGAAATAGCGCATGGTCGCTCCAAAGGCTTCATTCCTGCTAGGCTTGAGGTGGAATGTAGCATAACTCAGTGACATATCATCCACAATATTTCCCAACCATGGTGAATAGGATAAGGATGCACCCATCTTTTTGTCCAAAAAAGCAAGTTTTGCGTTGTTCCAATGCACACTGTACTCATCAGCACTTGATGCCACACCAACATCTCCCATAGCCGATCCTCTACTGTCCGGGGCAAAGCTCAGGAACGGAACCGCTACCGTAATTGGATTGCTACTGCTATCCTGTCCGGAGAGATAAGCAGCATTACTCTGTTGTGCAAAGACACTCAATGGAAGCAGGCCCATCAATACTCCAAAGGCCTGTTTTAGACGTAAACTCATTCAGCAATTTTTTAAGGTTGGCAAAGATAATTAATTAATGATTATAAGGCGTTTAACTACCTGACTGGTCGCATGATCCAGTGTGCTGGTTACTACCATCCGATAAGTGTAAATACCATTGTCAAGGGCTGCTCCATGCTGATCATAGGCTTTGATGGTAAGAAAGTCCACTACTCTGGGACTGCTTTCCAAATCAAAATTTACTTCTCTGACCATTTGCCCATTCATATTGTAAATAAATAAATCAATCAGTAGCTCTTCATCTTCTCTATCATGCTCGAATTTAAAAGTTGTTTCCCCAAATTGGTGGACTGGATTTGGAAAGTTCAAAGCATTGTAAAGTCGTAAGATCGGCTTAGATGATACTTTAAATTCAACTGACGAGGTAGCCTCATTATTGTATGCATCATGCACTTTTAATGTAGCGGTGTAATTTCCAGCAGGTAGATTTTGCAGTGGGTAAATGACTGATCCTTCTTTGTAAGTGTCCTGGCCAGCAGTGAAATATGGGTTAAGATTAATTGGTTCTTGATTGTTGAGTTGGAGTGTCAGTCCCTGGATTAACCCATCGCTTGAAATGTTGATACCGTTTTCATCTTTTATTTGAGCAATGAAAAGACTATTAGGGCCGACCGTCGTTCCGTTTTTAAAATTCTCATCGTTGATATAGATGTGCGCTGAAGGAGGTGTTTTGTCTTCTTCAGTTGTAGTGGCTGTGCCTCCCAAAACGAAATTCCTGGTAGCACCTGTAGCATCAATATGGTTATCACCATTCCAGGCGTAAATGGTTAGTTTCCCAGGTTTGTACTGATAAGAGATGTTTTTGGGGAGTACAAAGTCCAATTCAAAAATTCCGGATTTGACGGTGACTTCTCCTCTGAATAGTGCATTATTTTGATCCGTAAATTCGAAAGGGTCATTTTCCTGACCTCTGGTAATTTTGGATTGAGGGATGTCATAGAGTGTAACAACTGCCTGACCATTAAAATCACTCACCAAAGTTCCAGAAGACATAATCTTGCCAGAAAGATGAAATGTTTCCAAAGCACTCAGCGTATCTGTCTTAGAGGACATTTGGTCAAAAGTGACATCATATTTGGGGAAGTTTGGTTTTAACATTGGGTCACCCAGAAGAGCGAAATTTCTGTTGATTGATCCTCTCAGAGCATCGTTTTTTGTATGTCTGATGATATCTCCAAGTCGGTAATATCGTTGTTTGCTTCTGTCAAACACATTTTGATGAAATGCTCTGTTAATAAGAAAGTTGGTATTGGCGTAAACTGGTCTTGTAGTACACAAGATGCCAATAGCTCCTCCATTGTCATTGAGCACAAGCCGCTCAGCTCCTGAGACTTCCTTTGGGTTATCATATTCACCAAATTCACACGTCGCAGTAACAAAAAGTGGAAGCTTAATCCTATTGGTTAATTCGTGAATTACTTCAAGGTTGAAAATATTTTCTTCAGTGAGCATATCTGTGTTACCATGTCCCATGTAGTCGAATAGAAAAAGACCATCCTTCAATGCATTTTTAATCGCAGTACGAGCTGGAGGTTCTTGGTTGGTGTTGGATTGGTCATACAGATCCAAGTAAATTTTTTGTACTGAATATTGTGTAGCCAGTGTATCAATGATTTTATAAAATGACTCGGCTTGAATCATGTGGATATTGGAATCGCCATCATCAGTGAAATAAGCTACCTGGGTTCGCCATTTGCCAAATTCCTGACTGGAAGTGGTATATCTCACAATCTTATCAACCATTTGTTCTGCTTCTCTGATGGTTTTGGCTGGGAGCCGCCCGATTCCAATTTCCATCGTTTCATCATCGCCATATTTGATTAAATTTTGAGTGGCCTGGTTCACAGAATCTTCTGACCAATATCCTTCATTCTCTTCTAGCAGACCGTAGTAGTCATCAGAAGAATAACTCTTCAGGTTGCTGGATGAATTTCGACTTTCGTATACAGGGACAAAGTTTGTATTGTTGGCAATTCGGTATTTATAATCGTACGATGCGTCCCCAAAAAGCAATGCATATTTTAGATTATGACCTTCCAGGTAGCAATATCTAAGGTAATCCCTGATGGCGGAAATGTCTTGTCGGCCCGCACCAAACTCATTATAAACTTGCCAGGTAGTGACCACATTTACATTCAGTCCATCATGAGATCGATGAAAACTTGCTAATGCTTCCGCTGCTGACAAAAACCTTGGATGCGTGATGATTATGGCCGTACTGTTGGCAAATGATTTGATGTTTTGATTCTCAATCTTTTGGAAGTACTCCGGGGTAGAGAATTCAGCAGATTGGTCAAACACAATGAAATGGTCACTGCCAGCGTCATTGCTAAACTCAAGATTTGATCCAGACAGATTGCCAATCACCGATATTGGTTCAGTAGGATTGGTAATGTCCCAAATCAAGGACTGGTTGTCAGCTCCTGCAATACTAAAAGTCGAGCTTTTGTCTGATTTCAAATAGATGATTTGATGGTTGGTATTTTCCAGAGAAAGTGCCTGACTTACTTCAAGGGTGAAGCCATCAATGTAACCAATAGATGTGCTGACATTTGGTGCAGCATTGAAACTAAATTTAATATCCAGTTTTTTACCAGAAGTACTCGTGGAAAAGTGTTGTAGATCAAGGAATTTGATTTTGTCTCCCCACTGCACATCTGGAGTGGGTGGTATGTCAATGGAGCCAATATTTGTGTCGTTGATGGAGATATCAAAAGTGCATGCAGCCTGGGTGTTCCCGGCCATTCTAAGCCAAGCTGTCACCTCAGTGGCATCTTCAGGCAAATCGTATGAGAATTGCCGGACGGGGTTATCATTCCTTCTGAAAGATTCGCCAACCCACATACGTCCCGAACGCAACTGGTTTTCCAGGTCCACTTCATGATTGAAGTACTTTGTGTAGCTCGAGGTTTTGTTTCCACTGATAGTTTGGGAATCTTTCTTCCCGACTCTCAGCCCCTTGTCTCCTCCATAAGTGATGAAAAAATAAGCCGTATCACTGTAGATGTTATTTTCAAATCGAGGGTTTCCAATCGAATCCAAACTGAATCCATCCGGGCCTTCTGCATAGAACAGAAAATAATCTTCACTGTCCAGACTGCCATCCTGATCTCCAAAACCTAGTAGAGGTATCTGGACCGGATCATTTGGTCGGGCAATGGCGTTTTTCTGTGGCAGCATCCCACCTTTTATTCCATAGACTTTAAAAGTGGCAGGATCAATGTCACCAGCTCCCAGCTCTTTTTTGATGAATCTTTGATCGATTTTGTAAATGCCCGTTTCAGTCACACCAACCTTGTGCCATTCACCTGAAGAAAGCACACTCTGGCTGTACAAATGACCAGTGATCATTAAAATGTGGAAAGCAATGACGAAACGTTTCATTTCTTTTCCAACGATGGTATTTATCCAAAAATTGTAATCAACAAATCTCATGAGCTCGATGGCCAAATATTACTCAAAATGGAAATGACCAGATAAACAGGGATAATAAATGGTAATGCAGATAGTTGCAACCCAACAAGTAGTACAACAGTAACAAGGATGAAGATGTATTTCCAGGAGTTGTTTGCCCAGCCAGCTCCTTTAAACTTTAGAGCTATTAATGGAATTTCTGCTACTAATAATAACGATGAAACCACTGTGATAGCAAGGTAAGCATATAACCCTGGAGCGAATGCTGTTGGCAGAAAAGACAGAGAAGTTAGCATGATGGCATTGGCAGGCGTAGGAACTCCAATGAATTGGTCAGATTGGCGATCATCGATGTTGAATTTAGCCAATCTGATAGCTGAAAATGCAACGACAATTAGTCCAAGATAGGGCAAAAGGCTATCACTATCTGTTGCCACACTTCTAAGTGTCATGACCATATACAGAGCAGGGAGCATACCAAATGAGATCACATCAGCCAGAGAGTCTAGCTCTTTACCGATGGCTGATTGCACATGCAAGAGCCTGGCAACAAAACCATCCAGAAAATCAAAAAATCCGGAGATTATCACAAAGTATATGGCATACTGATAGTTTCCTTCCAGCACCTGAATGCAACCATAAGCTCCCGTCAGCAGGTTGAGGCTTGTTAGCAGATTAGGAATGTGCTTTTTCATCCTTGGACAAACGGATTATTTTTCTTTTCAAAACCGACAGTGGTAGATGGACCATGTCCGGGGAACACCTCAGTTTCTTCTGGTAGTGTGTAAATCCTGGTTTTAATATTCTCGAGTAATTGATCATGATTGCCCCCAGGCAAATCTGTTCTGCCAATGCTTTGCCTGAACAAGACATCACCTCCAATAGCTCTTTTTTCACTTTCATTGTTAAAAACCAGGTGGCCAGGTGAGTGACCAGGGCAATAGATGGTGCTCAATACCGTATTGCCAAATTCAATTTTGTCAGTGTCCGTAAGTAATCTGTCAGCTTCAGCTTCGGTATAGTTGTGAACTCCCCATTGCGGTGCGTAAGCGACTACAGCATGGTAGATTTCCCTTTCGTCTTGAGGAATCCACAACGGACAACCCAGTGTTTCTTTCAGATAGTAATTGCCCAACACATGATCTATGTGACAATGTGTATTGACAATGGCCTTGATGTTCAGATTTTCTTTTTGAATAAAATCCATCAACTCTTTTCGCTCATAATCCTCATAACATCCTGGGTCTATTACAATTCCCTCTCTGGTTTCATCCCAGAGCACATAGGTGTTTTCATAAAAAGGGTTAAACACAAAAGATTTAATTTCCATTTCTCAGCATTGAAGTTGACGAATAATGCAAATTTGTATAAAATAAGTCAAGCACGTGGGAAAAGTCGATTTTTTGATTGTTGGACAAGGAATTGCAGGGACATTACTGGCAATGGAGTTGATGAACTCCGGTTATAAGGTAGTTGTATTCAATGAAGAAAAGCCTAACACCTCTTCTTTGAAAGCCGGTGGACTTTATAACCCTATTACAGGCCGCAAAATGGTAAAGACCTGGATGGCCGATGAGCTTTTTCTTAATCTCGAGTCTTATTACCAAAAGCTTGAGCATCAACTTGACGCCAGGTTCATTTTTCCAATGCCTATCTACAGGCTCTTTTTCAACTATGAGGAACAAAACGACTGGGCGGCTAAAGCTGCTGATCCGGCGTATAGTCATTTTATCAAAGAGCTGCATGCTTCATCTTTGGGGATTGAAGGTGTTCAAGATGAATACGGTGGTTTATTACTGAATCACAGTGGGTATGTTAACCTGCCAAACATGCTGGCAGCAGCAAGAAAGTATCTTGATGATAGGGGAATATACAGGTCAGAGGTGTTTCAGTATGACCAGATGATTTTACAGGAAGACAATATCGAATATCAGGGTTTGGAAGTTGGCAGAGTGATTTTTTGTGATGGGCCTGAGGCGATCAAAAATCCTTATTGGGAACATCTTCCATTTAATCCGGTGAAAGGTGAGACCCTGGTTATTTCTACGGAGCTTCCTTCAGATATGATCATTAATCGAGGTGTATTTGTCTTGCCAAGAGATGGGCATTATGTAGTTGGAGCCACTTACGACCACAAGCAGTTGGATTATGAACCAACAGCAGAGGGAATTAAAAACCTGCAGGATAGGTTACACAAAATATTTAAAGGAAAATATGAATTAGTTAGCTCATCGGCGGGAATCCGCCCAGCCACCTTTGACCGCAGGCCATTTATTGGGTTTCATTCCGAACACCCGCAGATAGGCATTTTTAATGGCTTTGGAACAAAAGGTGTATCATTAGTTCCGTATTTTGCAGGTCAATTGGTAAATTACCTCAAAGGTGGCGGACAGATAATGGATGAAGTGAATGTTAGCCGTGTGACCAGATGAAGAGAAAGTTTTTAAGTATTATTCTGTTTTTGGGAGTTGTCATTCCTGGTATGGCGCAATATTATCATACCCAATTCGGCCACAACAGAATTCAGTATAGGCGATACGATTGGTATTACTACAGTACCAACAATTTTGAAGTTTATTATTACTCAGGAGGTCATGAGTATGCTACAGAAGCACTTTCCTTTCTGGAGAAAGACTTTACTGAGTTGACCGATATTCTGGGCTATGCTCCATATACCAAGACCAAACTTTTCATTTATAATTCTGTACAAGAGCTTCAGCAGTCCAATATTGGTATTGGAGGAGATGTCTACACCATCGGTGGAAAGACGGATTTTGTGAAGTTACAAGTGGAAATGGCCTACCCCGGACAGGCATCGGAGTTTCGTCAGGAGATTACTTACCACATGGGACGAATTCTCATCAATGATATGATGTTCGGAGGCAGCCTGGCAGAGATTTTTCAGAATTCCTACTTGCTCTCTCTTCCTGAGTGGTTCATTGGCGGAGCGGCAAAGTACCTTGCTTATGGCTGGTCACAGGAGATGGACGATCAGGTGAGGGACTATCTGGGGCGTAAAAGTGTAAACAAACTTGTCAAAATCCAGGAAGACGAAGCTGAAATGATTGGGCAGAGTATCTGGAATTACATTGCGATCAAGTATGGGAGGAGCAACATTTCAAACATCCTTAACCTGACAAGGATCATCAGGAACGAAGAAAACAGTATTTCGAGCACTCTTGGGATTTCATTCAAGGATTTTTTGGCAGATTGGGAAAACTACTACCATCGGCAGAAAGAGGAGATTGCTCAGAATTATATAGCTCCAAATAAGGAGAATGTAGTGGCCAACTATCAGAACAAAGAAGTCACTATGAGCCATGTGAAGATGAGCCCTGACGGGAAAAAGGTTGCTTATACTTATCATAAAGATGGCAAGTATCAGGTGAAGGTGGTGGATTTGACCAACTCCAGGGTTCATAATGTGGTGAAAGGAGGATACTTGATCAATCAGCAGCAAACAGATGATCATTTGCCATTGATCGACTGGCAAGATGATGAAACACTGGGCGTGCTGTTATACAAGCGAGGAGATCTTTATCTGAACACATACAATTTGTCCACCAATGAGCGATTGCATAAGCCATTGACCAGGTTTCGACAGGTGGAAGGATTTTCATTCAATGACAATGGACGCCTGGCAATCATTAGTGGAGATGTTGATGGACAAAATGACCTCTTTCTGATTAGTATGCGGCGAAATGCTTTAAAGCGGATCACAAACGATCAATATGATGATATAGATCCTGTTTTCATTCCTGGCACAGCAGCATTAATATTTTCTTCCAACAGGGTGAATGACTCTGTTAGAGTCAAGGATGTGAAGCTTGAAACGATAGACAATAACTATAATCTTTTCCTCTACAACCTGGATACTACCACTGTGAACTTCATGAGGCTTACCAATACCTATTCTGTAGATAGGAAACCAGTGCCAAAGAATGCTTATGAAGTGTACTATTTGAGTGATCAAAAAGGAATTACTAACCTGTACAAATACGATTTTACAGACTCTACTTTCGTTCAGGTTTCTAACTTTCAATATAGTATTTCTGACTTTGATATTGCTGTAGGTGAAGATGAGAACCTGACGTTTTTGATGCTGGATCAAGGCAAGCCTAAGGTTTTTGTTGATCCGACATTTAACTTTGAAAAAAGGATATTTACCCCACAAACTGCTCGCCAGCGGATGGTTCAGGCTAAGTTTCTGGCTAACAGGTTTACAAATAACAGGAAGAAAGCGGAGCCTAAAGTGGAGGAAGTCAAAGTTGATACTTTACCTCCTGGCAAATCGATTGTTGATTCGCTGTTGCTTCCGGATTCCTTCTTTTTTGATGATGCTGATGCCCGGCCTCCGGGAGTAAAACAGACCAGGGATGACGACTTAATTGATACGGACAATTATGTATTTGAAGATGAGGTAAAGCCCACTTTCAGACCAGAGTCATTCTTCAGTAATTACAGGAAATTTGAGAAGGAATCCAGGGTGATTGGGCCCCGACAGTATGAGCCGAGGTTCAGCTTTAGCAATGTCGTTACTTCTTTTGCTATTAATCCTTTAAGAGGATTTAGTTTGTTGATGGAAACTCAAATCAGTGATTTGTTAGAAAACCATCGTTTAAACGGAGGGGTTCAAACGACTACCGACCTCAAGAGCGGAAGGATTTATACCGAGTATCAGTTCTTGAAATACTGGATGGATATTTATGTCCGCTATGATAGAAATTCTTACTTTTTCAGTGGTCTAAACCCTAATAATCGATTGTTTCTTGGTAAAGACATTGCCCAGGATCTTGCCCAGCGTTATACTAGCAACAAGTTGGAAATCAGTGCGGCTTTGCCACTGACAAATGCTTTTAGATTAGAGCTTTCTCCATTTTATACCAACACTCAATTCAATAATTTACAGTGGGAATATGTTTCCAATATTAGCTCTAGCACCTCAGTACTTGCCCCAAACAGTAGAACAAACTATGGAGGGGTACGGGCAGCGATGATCATTGATAATACTGTTGAAAAGGGATTTAACAGTTTTCAAGGCACTCGTGGTTCAATAGAGTATGAAAACTATGTTGGCCTGGGCAATGCGAAAAAAAGCTTTAGCAGGATCAATGTTGATTTAAGGCATTACCAAAAAATACATAAAGAGTTTACCTTGGCCGGACGCTTGTTTTATGGCCGGTCAATGGGGAATAATAAGCAGAATTATCTATTGGGCGGGATGCAAAACTGGATGTTCCGACAGTTTGTCAATCAAGGAGCTGATGATCCGCTGAAAATTGACAATTCCTATGACAATTCTAACCTCCTGTTTACAAAATTTGTCACCAACCTGAGGGGTTTTGACTACAATGAAATCTATGGTAATAATGTACTTTCCTTCAATGCAGAATTGAGACTGCCGGTATTCAGGTACTTTTCGAACGCTCCGATATCATCCACTTTCTTGCGAAATTTTGAGATGATCGGCTTTTATGATATTGGTACTGCATGGACAGGAAAAGCTCCATTTACGAAAGCAGGAGCCGCATTTACTAAAAAGTACCAGGTTGAAAATTCACCTTTCAGTGCACAAATTGCCAGCTTCCAAAATCCATGGCTTGCTAGTTACGGTTGGGGAGTCAGGACGGTGATACTGGGGTATTACCTGAAAGTGGACGTAGCCCATCCAATTAAGGACTATCATGTAGGAAATACAAGGGTATATCTAACTCTTGGATTAGATTTCTGATATTTGCGCATGCTTTATTCAATGACAGGCTTTGGATCGGCGGAAGCTGAGTCCAAAATATACCGTGTGAAGGTTGAGGTGAAAACCCTCAACAGTAAGTTTCTGGACATGGCTCAGAAGATTCCTCGCGAGTTGGCTGATAAGGAACTTGAAATCAAAAATATTGTGACTCAAAAGCTCACAAGAGGTAAAGTGAACCTTACCATCGAGTTGATTCCCATACATGTTCTGGAACCTAGTGTACAGATCAATCAGGAATTATTCAAAAGATATTATTTGCAATATAAGTTGTTGGCGACTGAAGTGGATGCCAGTGACAAGGACCTCTTCAAGCTGGCATTACATTCTCCGGATGTCATTTTACCAGATGAAACAGCACATGAAGTAGACTGGGAAATGGTGAAGAATGTGTTAATAGAAGCATTGGATAAATGCAACACGTTTCGGGCTTCCGAAGGTAATACTCTGCAGGAAAAGTTGTCATCATACATAGACAGTATTGGGGAAGGTTTGGAGGCTGTCGCTGAGCATGACCCTGCAAGAATCCAATCAATTCGGGACAGGATTTCCACCAACATTCAGGATATCAAGGACAAAACCCAGGTAGATCAAAACCGGTTTGAACAGGAGTTGATCTATTACATAGAAAAGCTGGATATCACAGAAGAGAAAGTTCGTCTTGGGAAGCATCTGGAGTATTTCAGGGAAGTCATGGAAGATGGTGAATCTCAGGGTAAAAAATTAGGTTTTATCTCCCAGGAGATCGGAAGAGAAATCAATACCATTGGAGCAAAAGCCAATGATGCTGTTATACAGCGTGCGGTAGTTCAGATGAAAGATGAGCTGGAGAAGATCAAAGAGCAATGCATGAATGTGATTTGATCATTTCAAATGATAAAATATCAAACGCCATCAAATTGAAAGTTTTGATGGCGTTATAGTTTATTTTATCTCAAAAGGAATTTTCAGTTTTTCCCAGGCCATGGTTACCACGCCTTCCGGAGAAATCTCAATAGTGAATTTTTCTTTGAAATCTGAAGAAGAAACAGGTTTGGTAACCACTCTTAGAACATCTTTTTGGTCGTCATATTCATAAGCGCCCCACTGATTCCAGGTTTTGTTGAAAATAATTGTCCATTCATTTTCTCCTGGCAGTGTGAATAGTCCGTACTTACCTTTTGGTAATGGTTTACCATTGATCGTTACATCTTCTGACACCTCAATCCAGCTGGCTTCATTGGCACCAGTTCTCCAAACCTTGCCGAATGGCACCAATTCGCCCCATATTTTGCGATCTTTTACACTTGGCTGACTGTAGTCTATAGTAATGGTTTTGCCATTGACAACCTGACTTACCTGATCAGGGGGACTTGGTCGCTTACTTTTGTCCTGAGTCTGCCCTGTGGCCAAATAGCCTGTAGAAACTGCCATGAGTGCCAGGCATAATACTTTGTGGAAATGCTTCATTATCGATTTTGATTTATTAAAAATTATTTTATACTTCAAACCAGATGATTAACATCGGTGTTTTCAGTTTTTTTCATAAACGAAGATGTTGATATTGGGTTGATTAATGGTTGGCTACAAAACGTCAGAATGTCTTGGGCTTGTCTTAAGGTATCATTAAAGACGATCACTTTTTTTAATTATTGAATTTGGGTGATCATTTATACGGCAATGAACAAAGTCAAGTGGCCTCTCTAAATGCAGTAAAAGAGGAAATAGTTATATTGTGTCAAATTCCACTGAATATCTATGTGAAAGCGAATACTATCCATTGCGTAAGGGTTAGGCATTTTTTGCCAGCCCCCGGCTTGTCAGATTCACTTTCCATCGATACCAACTAACTAAAAAAATGCACATGAAACACTGTCTATACCTGTGCCTGTTGTTGGCGTTTGCATGCAGCGATGTGAGTAAAGAAAAAAGACCGCTCGTACGATCTGTTAATAAAAAGGTAAGCGATATTGACGCTAACCATCGCGTGAAAATTGTAGAGGATGATTTTCATTCCGGAGATTCTATCTATAAAATAAGAGGGTATTTTATGGATAAACACATGCTAAAGCTTGTGGGTATTTTACATACTTCACAAATCGACAGGGATGACTACTTTTATTTTGAGAAAAATTCACCGATTTTCAGCGGACACCTGGTTGTTCATAGAGATTCAAAGCAGGCTTCTGAATATAAGTTTTACTACGGAAGTAGTGGAATGGTCAGCGAGGCTTTGTACTGGGAAGATGAATATGAAGTAGGGAAACGTTTTCCACATGAGCATTTCATCGAGTTTGATCCGGACAAAGATTCACTTCGTACATCAGAAGAAGAAAGGCTGTTCTTTTTTCTAAGTGCCCTAAATTTGGAAGGGTTTGAGATTCAGCATCTCAATGAAAACCTGGAAGCAAATACGAAAAAATAAATATGACAATTGAGGAGGCGCAAGAGCGCGTGGATCATTGGATCAAGACAGTGGGGGTTCGCTATTTCAATGAATTGACCAATATGGCGATACTCACAGAAGAAGTGGGGGAATTGGCTCGAATTATGGCTCGCAAATACGGTGAGCAGTCCTTCAAAGAATCCGACAAAAAACATGATATGGCCGATGAAATGGCCGATGTGTTGTGGGTGCTGATCTGTCTTGCTAATCAAACTGGGGTTGACCTGACCAAGGCACTGGAGAAGAACTTTGAGAAGAAGAATGTCCGGGATGCCACGCGTCACAAAGACAATGAAAAGCTCCAATAATGGAAATTACGCTTACTACTCCGGCACTACTTTTTCCGGCGATATCTCTTTTGCTGCTAGCCTATACCAATAGGTTCCTGGCAATCGCGAGCATGATTCGCCAGCTCCACAAAATGTATCTGGAAAACCCCAAGAGTGTGTTGGAAGGCCAGCTTCATAATTTGCGCAAGCGACTTTTTCTTATTCGTACCATGCAGTTTTTTGGTGTGGCAAGTCTGTTTCTATGTGTGCTGGCGATGTTTTTTATCTACATGAAAGTGGGACAATGGGGGAGTTATACATTTGGTGTCAGCCTGGTGCTATTGCTGTTGTCGCTCTTTATATCTTTACGCGAAATTCAACTCTCAACAAAGGCTCTGGAAATAGAGCTAAGCGATATGGAGTTTGGATCTAATCTAAAATTCTAATCATAAATCCATGCAATATTTAGTAATCGGCCGAGACTATGCAGATGCGGCAGAAAGAAGGCAGGCGCAGCGTCAGGCTCATCTCGATGGTGTGAAAAAGATGAAAGAAGAGGGTAAAATTCTTTATGCTGTGGCCATGCTGAAAGACGGCAAGATGGTCGGTTCAGTGATGGTTTTCAACTTCGAAAATGAAGCTGAACTTGAGCAATGGAAACAGCAAGAACCCTATGTAACAGGCAAGGTTTGGGAAACTGTAGAAATAATGGAAGGTGCTGTGCCGCCACTCTTTAGCTAAGCGTTTGCAGACACCCATCTTGGAACTCAGGTACAATCGAGTAAAGGCTCTCACTTAGACAGAACGCTATATCTCTGTCTACACCAAAACCAGCCAGACGGATGGCATGAGATGATTTTTTAGCTATACCAAGTAAGTCATGTTTGTTAGACTCGTAGAGCTGATGCGCAATCAATGCTGAATCTCCGGAAGTTTTGTGCGTGTTGGCTAATGCCTCTATCAGCGCCCCGGCAAACAAAGTATCTTCCATGTTTACTGTGCCTTTCCAGCCAGCACAGTGAACCACTACATCCTTTCTGGTTTGCTCCAAATAGTCAGTAAGTGCCCCAATGTTTAAGAAAGCACCTATCAAAACCTGATCTGCAGAAGTAGAAGCCAGGATGGTCTTGGTGCCGTTTGTTGTTGACACAGCTATAGACTGATTCCTGAATTCGTCCTGCATGTATTCAAATGGAGAATTTCCTATCCGAAAACCATCTACTTTTTGGCCGCCTCGCTCTCCAGCAGTAATCATTCCCTTGTTGCCAAGCTCCTTACATTCTTCCACAGTAGCCACAGGATGAATACTTTTAACACCATAAGCCATGCCTGTTACCATGCAAGATGTGGCTCTGAAAATGTCTACAGCAACAACAATTTTACCTGGGAGCTCATACTGGTGTATGAGCTCGGGAGTAAGACAGACTTCTATTTTATTCATGAAATAAATGGTGGCTTTGATACGCGAGCTTCCAGTTGCTTATTGCGTACTGCGATAAAAATCTTACTGTCAGGTTTGTGATGACCCGTATTAATATAACCAAGACCTACACCAATGTTGAGCATTGGAGAGATCGTTCCTGAGGTTACTTTTCCGATGGTGTTACCTTCTTCATCCAGGATTTCATAATCATGGCGAGGAATGCCCTTGTCCACCATTTTGAATCCAACCAGCCTTCTGCTTACACCTTCTTCTTTTTGCTTTTTCAACGCCTCGGAGTTGATAAAATCTTTGGTGAACTTCGTGATCCAGCCAAGGCCAGCTTCCAGTGGGGAAGTTTCGTCTGTAATGTCATTGCCATAAAGGCAAAAACCCATTTCCAGGCGAAGTGTATCCCTGGCTCCCAATCCTATTGGAGCAATGTCAAATTCCTTTCCTGTTTCGAATACTGCTTTCCAGACTGCCTCACCGTGTTCTTTTGGTACGTAAAGTTCAAACCCGCCAGCACCGGTATAGCCAGTGGCGGAGATGACCATGTCCACATCAGCAAGCTTACCTTCAGCGAAGTGATAAAATTTGATAGCAGAAAGATCTACTGCGGTTAGTTTCTGAAGTACTTCTAGTGCTTTTGGACCCTGAACAGCGAAGAGCACTATGTCATCAGAAATATTTTCCATCTCAGCGCCGAAGCTGTTGTGGCTGCTGATCCAGTTCCAATCTTTTTCAATATTAGAAGCATTCACTACCAGCATGTATTTCTCGGCATTCATTCGGTAAACGATGAGATCGTCTACGATTCCTCCTTTGTCGTTTGGCAGGCAGGAATATTGTGCCTGACCATCCACCAGTTTTGAAGCATCATTGGAGCTTACTTTCTGAATGAGCTCTAGTGCATGCGGTCCAGTTATCATGAATTCACCCATGTGTGACACATCGAATACGCCTACTGATTCTCGCACTTTCATGTGCTCTTCTTTATCAGAACTATACCTTACAGGCATTTCGAAACCTGCAAAAGGAACCATTTTCCCACCCAGGGAAGCGTGAAGGTCATGAAGGGGTATTTTTTGAGTAGACATAGGAAATGTTGTTTTGGCCGCAAAAATAGAGAAAATTCCTATGTTTTGGAGCCAATTATCACTTCTTAACTATCAAATAAGCGGTGTCCTTAATCTAGAGCAATATCCAGACTTACCGGACAGTGGTCAGAACCAAACCGATCGTTGTGAATGGCTGCACCCTTGAGATTTGGTGTAAGGCGCTCGCTTGCCAGGAAATAATCAATGCGCCAGCCCACATTTCGTTCCCTGGCTGAAAACTTATAATTCCACCAGGAATATTTCACTTCATCCGGATAAAAATGGCGGAATGTGTCAATGAATCCCGCACTTAAGATATTATCCAGTCCATCAATTTCCGTTTGAGTATAACCGGAGGTTTTGTTGTAGTTGGCTTTTGGTCTTGCAATATCGATTTCCTCATGAGCTACGTTGAGGTCGCCACAAACGATCACCGGCTTCTTCTCATCTAAGGCCTGCATATGATCACGGAAGGCCTCATCCCATGTAGACCGGTAATCCAGTCTTTTCATGCCAGCACCTGAGTTGGGAGTGTAGACAGTCACCAAAAAGAATTTCTCAAACTCGGCAGTGATCACACGACCTTCCTGATCATGCTCTTCTATGCCCATGTCATAAGTCACATTGAGTGGCTCTGTTTTGGTAAGGATGGCCGTTCCGCTATATCCTTTTCTGGCTTTGGAGGAATTGATAAAGACTTTATAGCCGGGTACAGTTTCTAGTGCGGTTTTTGCATCTTCCGGCTGAGCTTTGGTTTCCTGCAAACACAAGATATCAGGATCCATTTCCTGGATGTCTTTAATAAAATCTTTTTTGATGATAGCGCGAATCCCGTTTACATTCCAGGATACCAAACTCAGGTCAGCCATAATTTTATGATGTCTTAATTAATGAATTTTTGAGATTGGCACGAAGATAAACATCCCTGATTGTATTGCCTTAAAGTCATGCCTCAAAGGTCAGCAGGAGTTGATTCTCAGCAGGCCTTTTGATGATTGTTTTATTGTTGAACTGAAGATCAAGCCCTTTCAGCAAAGACTCAAATAATTCAAAAAGTCCTCTCTGCGAATGATAACTAACCAGCAATTGGCCATCTCTTTGCCACTCATACTGAAAACGGGGAGGAGTCGCACCTGGTTTCTTACTGGTAACCACCTGGTGAATGTGATCCAATCCAAGCAACAGCTCTTTGGTACTTTTAGCCTTTTCAAAAAACTGAGGATACATCTTGGGTGCATAGCTACAGCTCCAGTATTCGCCAAAATCATCAAATAGCTGTTTCAACTCTATATGTAGTGTTTTGGCAGAGTTGACAAATAGGTCAATACTATCAGATTCATCCAGATCCTGAAGTATTTGTTTGCCAAAAGAATGGTCAGGTGAAAGGTTGGAAGCATCCAGACAAGAGCCCCATGCTTCCTGTCCATATTTGTGTTTAATGGTTTCCTCCAGGCAGTAATGAATCGTGCCTTTCATAATAGTTTAAGGTTTGAGATAAAGGCTAACCACATCGTCTGTTTGTATTTGGCTGCCTTTCCATTGTTCAAAAAGTGTTTCTATCTCTGCACCTGTTTTTCCCTCTTTCAAAGCTCTTACAACCGGTGCTCGTTTCAGCTTCTTGCCATTTTCTCCGATTTGATCGATCAATCCATCTGAGTGCGTGAAAATAGCCGTATGATTATTGAGATGAAGTGTCCTCGAACGAATGAATTTGATAACTCGCTCCTGATCAAAGGATGATTTTTTTGTCTTGTATACCTGCACTCGATCATCAATCAAGTACATAAGTAATCCGTTGCTGCTGTATTTCAGCGTTTTGGTTTTTGGCTCGTACTTCATCACCATCATCTCACAGCCGATACCATAACCATCCACCAGGTCCTGGCTCTGAATATTATTGAGTCCATCGTGAAGTGCTTTGATCAGGTGATGAGGGTTCATTTCCGGGGCAAAAACCTGGTTGAGTATTGACATGATACTTACAGATCCAAGAGCACCTTCTACTGAATGTCCGGTAGAATCCCCGATAACCATCCAAAGATGATTTTTAGTTTTTCTGGCCCAGTAAAAATCCCCACCAACAATGTCTTTAGGTTGATATTGAAGATGTTTTTGGCTAAAGCCAGCCAGTACAGGAGTCATGTCAGGCAATAATAGATTTTGTATTCTTTTGGCGGACCATAACTTTTCTTCATCTTGAGAGATTGGTGTTTTTTCCTCTTCTTCAGTTTCAAACTCAAGATTCACGTCAGAAAGCAGATACTTGATGAAAAAATGCAACTTGGCAAAGTTGCTATCCTCACAAAGTACAAATAGTGAAACCTCTTCAGTGATTTTGATCAGATAAAGAAACTTGTTCTCTGAATATTGATTGATGAAAAATTTCACCTTTTTCTCCGGATCCAGACTTAGGAAGTAAAGGCGCATGACAAGTCCTTCAATATCCTCCATATCGATAGTCGACCGATTCTTAAACTCTTTAAGTTCACTATCGACAATAAAACCTACACTGAGGATCTCAGTAAAATTTTGGTTGAGTTGGTTAATGAATTTCTTCGGCTTCATATAGTTGATTGATCGCGGTTTCAAATTCTTCTCTAAACTGGTTGTACATCCTTTGAGCGAGTTCTTTGTTAGGATTGTCACCTTCTACAAAAACAGAGATGAAGTGTAGGTTTTTGATGAAGAAGATAATAATCGTTCCTTCCTCTGTGACAATGAAGCTGAAAGAAGTGCTGAACGATTCATCAATAGACATCATAGGGATGTCCTTGTATTTTTCCAACAGATCTGTGTTTGCCCCATTGGCCTTGGTGATTGGAAGTTCCATGCTATGGAAGGTAACCCCAATGGCATCTGGGTAAGAAAACAGGAATTTTTCGAGTAAGATGTCTAATTGATAATCCATAATGATTTTCAGTTCGTGCTATCATTAAGTGCTCAAGTGTTGAAAATGTTTTGTTTAACTAAATAAAAAAATAATTAAACAATATTTTAAACATTTTGGAGCCGCAGGTTGTCTTAGGAACAAGTGTCAATTGAACACATTATTATCATTCTATAATACCAACCGAAAAATTTAAAATGGAAAAATTAGGGTTTACTGAAATATTCGTAAATGAATTCGCAACAGGTTATATTCATGAAACAGATAAGATCATAGCCTGTGTGCTCACAGCAGACTATGTGCCAATCACGAGGTTCAAACAGATCTTCGAAATGCTGGCTGATGAGATTAAAAGTGGGGATTACAACAAGTTTGTTTTTGACAAGAGTCATTTGAGAACCTTTCATCAACCATCCATGAAATGGTACTTTACCGAGTGGAAAACAGAAATGATCAATTATGGCTTGAACAGGCACTTTAAAGTACTGCCAAAATTGGACTATTTCCGTAAAGCTGTGGAAGCAGCCAGGAAGCCTCTTCTGGCGAAGTATCCTAAGGAAACACTCGATAAAATCAGGATTGAATATTTTGAATCTGTGGAAGATGCAGTTAGTGCTGATTAAACAAAAATCTTATGCTTGATTTAAGAATAGAAGCGACAAAAACAACACCTTTTGTGATGATTGATTCTGATGCAGGAGAGATTGAAATCAAGGGTAAATCCACACCAGAAAGTGCCATCAATTTCTATTTTCCGCTTATTGAGAAAGTAAAAAAACTTTTTGATGATAAAACTTCAGTGACTGTAAACATTGCACTGGAATACTTCAATACGAGCAGCTCAAAATGTGTATTTGATCTGTTTAGAACTTTAAAGAAAATGGAAGCTGAGGGTAAAGAAGTTTTGATCAACTGGCATTATGAGGAAGATGATGAAGATATGTTAGAAACTGGTGAAGATTATGAAGATATTCTTCAGCTTAAGTTCAACTACATCGTCATGGAAGATTTGGATTTTGAAATGCGTCCCGCATTAGTTGCTTAGTAATAACTCCTGTAGTTGCTCAAAATATCGGCTCAGGTGAAGACCATCCATCAGGGCATGATGACAGTGAACTGACATTGGAAGCCATTTGGTTCCATCGGTTTCTCTAAACCTTCCAAACGATATTTTTGGAACACTGTCTGCCCTGCTAAATGAGCGCGCATGTGAAACAGAAGTGTACCTGATCCACGGGATGGATGAATAATGAATCAAATCGATTCGGTCAGTTTTAGGCCCAAGTCTGAGCCCGGTAGACTGCTCTACATCATGCGCTTCTTTTTTGACTTCCTCACTGAATTCTGAAAACTTATCATGATAAGAGAGGAAGGTGAACGCGAAAGTCTCGTCGCTCCTGAGTTCGGTGGCCGAGGCATGAATCGTATCAAAACAGACAACCTGGTCCCCATCTATCCGATATCTCATTTGCTCAGTTTGATTGGCGGCTTTGAGTGACTGGTAGAGGTAATAATGATAAAAGGAAAGCCCTTCGGTTTTGCATTTAAGATAGGCCTGCGTACAATCCAGTTCAGTAGTTACGCCGAAAAAAGGCTCATCAAACTTGGAGAAAAACTCAAAATGCTCTCGACGCTTCCAGGTTTTGACATCAATGATTTGCTTATTTCCTTCCATTTCAGCCAATTTTTGATCCGTTTGAGACGTTTCGTTCCGGGGAGATTAACACTACTTCGTTTTGTTCATTATAGATTCCCATTACCAGACACTCGCTCATCAGAGGTCCTATTTGTTTGGGAGGGAAGTTCACTACGCCAATTACTTGCATGCCGACAAGGTCTGATGTTTCGTACAGTTGGGTGATTTGTGCGGAGCTTTTTTTGACACCAATTATTCCACCAAAGTCAACTTCAAGCTTGTACGCAGGTTTTTTTGCTTCAGCAAAAACTTCACAACTCAGAATAGTGCCCACACGCATGTCTATCTTTTCAAAGTCTTCCCAATGAATCATTGAGTTAAGCTAATGGTTTTGAGGTTAAAAATTTATTCGAGAAAGTGAAAATGAAATTTTTTAGCCATTAAAAATCAAATTCCAGCGGAACAGTGATCCCTAATAGAGGGACAGGGTAGGTGTCAAGATTGTCACTAAAGAACATCAGGCCCCAGTTTAGTACTACTTTTTCAGACAGATGCTGGTAGCAACCGACCGAATAATAACTGTAATGTTTCATCACATAATCTTCTGTAACAATGTGAAAATCATTACCAACTCTCAGGCTGCCGCTGAAGGTAAAAACCGCCTCATTGAACCAGCCACCGTGATCGTATGCCTTGCCTAAACCGACACTAAAATGATTGGAAGCACTACCTAGTGTAATATCACTGTGCACGATTCCAAAACCAAAATTATTCGAACTGAGCGTCATACCGTTCACGGTGCTTATCCCCCAATAAATTTTATCCTTTACAATTGGTATATTCAGTCTTGGGTTGATCCAGACAGGCATACCATCGCCATCTATTGGTACGGGCATTAATCCCATACCCACTGAGAAATAGTCCGAAATCCCAATATTGATTTCATTGAAAACCAACCAAAAATTCTGATAATAAGCCTCACCTTTTTTGAGACCGAACGCCGAAGGTCGAATAAAATAAGTTAGTGGGGCAGCGCTTTTTTCTGCTTCCAGTCTTTGTTGGTATTCCGGGTCATCGGGTGACTGGTAGTAGCTGCTGGGTTGATAGTCTCCTGACAGTCTTTCAATTTTTCTGATATCGTCAAATTGAATCGTAATCACTCCAATATTTTCTGTCTGGAGCTGAATGGATTCCACCTCTTTTTTCACAATAATCCCACGATATACATTGCCATCATTGGTTTGAATGAGATACCGGGTAGGGTCAGGAGCACTTGGCTCTGTTTGTGCCAGAGCCATTGGCGCCATCATAGCGACCATCAAAATAACGAGCAGCCAGTTGGTCAGGCGATGTGAGTGGATCATGAATGTTTAGGTCGGTTGCGTGAAACTATAAAATTACATTTTCTTATACAGTTTTTTCAAGACCCGGCTTATGCGATTTTGGTGGGAAGGGTTGGCTAAATCCGGCTGTCTTTTTTCCAAAACGTCAATCAATCGTGCAATATCCTCCTGGTCTATTACAGCCATCCACTTTTCGCTGTACTGACCGAGCTGATTGTCAGGAGCTATCATGACCTGCTCAGTCAGTAAATCACTGATCTCCTCTTTGTATTTCTCATCCATATAAAGCTGAATCAAAATTTTCACTCCATGGTCCCTCGTAATGACCGATCCGCTATCCATCAGATCAAGTAATGAAGTTAACCGGCCATAAATTTCTTTTTTGTAAAATGAGGCTATCAGACTAAGCACAGACATAGCTCGCCATTGGATTTTATTGGATCGATGACCAAGCAATGGCTCAACCTTAGAGTAAGTATCTATAATCATCGATTCATCCTGCTCTCCAATCATTTCCAATACTTTCAGCGCATCCGCGAGCAGATCAGTGTTTGGTGGAGATTGAAGTAAGCTGACGAGTTCTTCTATCGCCGCTAAGTCATTAGCAAGCACAATCTTACTGGCGAGTCGCTTATTGGGGTTTTGAGTTCGGTCTGCCTGGGATGTGGAAAGCTGATCAATGATGGTCATGTCTGGAAAAGTTCGAGTTGTGCTGGTAACAGCTGAAAGCTCATTCGATGATGTGGTGTGACGCCTTGTGCTTTGATTGCGCTGCGATGTGCTTTGGTTGGGTAACCAAAATTGGTTTCCCAGCTATAACCAGGATGTTCTTCTGCCAGCCTTCTCATCAGTTCATCGCGATGTGTTTTAGCCAAAACAGATGCCGCAGCTATAGAAAAGTACTTACCATCACCTTTGATAATGCATTCAAATGGAATCTCTTGTTTTGGCTTGAATCGGTTGCCATCGATCAGGAGCATTTCTGGCTGCTGTTGCAAACCATCTACCGCACGGTGCATGGCCAGATATGAAGCATTCAGGATATTGATTTCGTCTATTTCCTCCGGAGATGCAATACCAATGGCATAGGCAATGGAATCCTTTTGTATATCAGTTACCAGTTCATTGCGCTGCTTTTCGGTAAGCTGCTTGGAGTCATTGAGTACCGGGTGATGATAATCTTGAGGTAAGATCACAGCGGCAGCAACTACCGGCCCTGCAAGACATCCTCGTCCGGCTTCATCACACCCTGCTTCTACAAGTTCTTTTTGAAAGTACGGCAACAGCATACTGTAAAAATAAAGGAAGGAACGTTGATGGGATGAATCAAGGTCTGATTTTCTACAATCAGTTCAATTATGACTTCCCTCTAGTCAAAGTTTGCAACTTGGGCTGCAAATAATTTGAAGTTTTAAACTTCATAAATAGGTTAGCCTCACGCGCAAACCAGGGGGCTAGAAGGAAGCCACAGAAACTTGATCTCTCAGATTTGTGTTTTGCTTTACATAGTATCTTTTTAAATTACTTATGAATAATAGTGTATCTCTATGACAGTTATGAACATTAAAATAGATGAAAATAAGAAAAAGGCACTGAAGTTTTTAGCCTCTTCAGAGGGAAAATCTATGGGGAATGTTCTTGTAGAACTGATAGATCAATACCTGGAGAAAAATAAAGCCACATTACTATCTGAAGAGACTCATGATTTAATGCAATTGTCTGAGACTACTTTTAAAGAATGGGATAATCAAGAAGACGAAATATACAATGAGTTATAGGCAGTGGGATTTAATCCTGGTTCCATTCCCTTTCACTGACCTGTCTACCATCAAAAGAAGACCTGCATTAATTATTTCTCCGGAAGACTACAACCAATCGGGGGATCTGATAATCGCTTTTGTTACCAGTCAAATAAATGTAAAAGCCAAACCAGGGGATTACAAAATATTAGAATGGCAAAAATCAGGGTTGCCAAAACCGTCTATGATCAGAATGAAGTTTGCCACTATTCATCTGTCTATTGTTGTCAAGTCTTTTGGTCAACTTTCTGAGAATGATAGCACTAATTTTAAAGATGAGTTGATTCAGTTTTTTTCCTAACCAAACTCCCCACTTTTTCACCATTCACGTAATCCGTGCAACTATTGCCTTGTAAAATCCATCTATATAGTATCCTCTTCAGAAACATATGCGGGTATGTTTCTCAATTCTCACTAGTCCAAGTTTGCAACTTGGACTGCAAATAATTTGAAGTTTTAAACTTCATAAATAGGTTAGCCTCAGTTGTAAACTAAGGCTTGAGTGAATTCAGAAAGAAGTCTTCCAAACCGGAGGCTTCTTTTTTTGACTATACCTTTGCCCGCATGGAGCAGAACCCCTGGAAGAAAAAATCGAGTAAACACATCTATGACAATCCCTGGATCACCCTGGAAGAAGATCAGGTGATCAACCCCGGAGGAGGAGCTGGAATCTATGGGAAAGTGCTGTTCAAAAATTATGCAGTTGGAATTATCCCACTGGATGAACATCAAAACACCTGGCTGGTGGGGCAGTGGCGTTACACATTAGATGAATACTCTTGGGAGATTCCAATGGGAGGAGGCCCAAAAACAGACGACCTGCTAGACTCTGCCAAACGTGAACTGAAAGAAGAAACAGGCCTTTCAGCTGGTAAATGGCAGCAGTTTCTCAAAATGCATACTTCCAATTCTGTGACGGATGAAGTGGGTTTTGCATTCCTGGCCCAGGACTTAACAGAAGGTGAGACGGAATTTGAAGAAACTGAAGACCTGAGAATCTGGAAACTCCCTTTTGTTGAAGTTCACCAAATGGTGCTGGATGGTAAAATCACCGATGGTCTTAGTATGATTGCTATTTTGAAGCTCGGCAGGATGTTAGAGATTTGATTAAAAATTGATTTGAGCTTGGAAGTTGGAGTTCTTTATCTTTGGCGGCTCATAAACTCCCAACGCATTTGACCCTAAAAGAACACTTCCGAAAGAACATTGTGCTGGCTTACCCAGTGGTCATTGGTCAGCTGGGGCATATTATGGTTTCTGTAGCTGACACCATGATGGTGGGTAGAGTGGGGGTGATTCCGCTGGCAGCAGCAACTTTTGCCGGGACTATATTCCATGTTTTGACGCTTTTTGGTATTGGGGTGAGCTATGCAGTGACACCTTTGGTGGCAGCAACAGCCTCTGGTCAGCAGCGCCGGCTGATGGTGTATCTACAAAATGGTCTGGTGCTGAATGCTGTTTTGTCCGTGATCCTTTTTGGAATTGGATTGGTGGTGAGTGAGTTTCTCATGCATTTCGGTCAGGAGGTGCCTGTAGCTGAGCAAGCCAAAGATTATCTGATCATCATGAGTGGATCTTTGATCCCGCTGATGATTTTTCAGACATACCGACAATTTGCAGAAGGTCTGTCTGACACTTTTAGGCCCATGGTCGTTTCAGTCATTGCCAACATTCTGAATGTTTGTTTGAACTATCTGCTGATTTATGGAAATTTTGGTTTTCCGGAGTTAGGACTCAATGGTGCAGGTTATGCCACGCTGATGGCCAGGGTTGTAATGGCTGCATTGATGATCTGGGCAGTAAGAAACAAGATAACAGGGTTCAGGTTTGCCTTTCACGTTCGTCAGATTGTTCACATGCTTAAGATTGGGGTTCCTTCCGGAATGCAATATGTTTTTGAAGTAGGAGCATTTGCAACAGCTTCCATCATGGTTGGCTGGATCAGTGCGGAGGCTCTGGCAGCTCATCAGATTGCACTAAATATAGCGGCAATCACCTATATGGCTGCTACAGGAATGGCTGCTGCGGCCACTATACGTATTGGGAACCAAATGGGACTGAAAGACCTGCGCAACCTGAAAATTGCCGGCTACTCATCATTTGCACTGGTGACGATGTTTATGGTTTGCATGGCGATAGTTTTCATCCTTTTCAGGCATCAGCTCACGGCACTTTATGTCAAAGATGAATATGTTCAAACCATTGCGGCTGGTTTGTTGGTCATCGCCGCTGGCTTCCAGGTATCGGATGGTTTGCAGGCTGTTGGGCTGGGAGTTCTTCGTGGATTGACTGACGTGAAAGTGCCGACATTGGTCACTTTCGTGGCCTATTGGCTGGTGGCAATTCCGGGAGCTTATATTCTCGGCTTTACTTTTGATTTGGGAATCTCGGGAGTTTGGTATGCACTTCTTGGTGGGCTTACACTTGCTGCTATTGCACATATTTGGCGATTTAAGTCGCTGAGTTCCCGTCTGCATTTCAACTGATTTTAAGCTTTCTGTGTCTTTTTAAAAAGTCCACAATTATGAGAATCATTGTAGTATTTGTGCTAATAATTGGTTTCTTCGCTTGTGAAGAATCATCTTCAGCTATGCAAAACCCTACTTTCAAATCCATAAAATATGGTACATCATTTGGCGAATGCCTTGGCTACTGTAATACTGAAGTTGAGCTCAGCTCTAGTGCAATTTCAGTGAAGATTCGCTCTACTGCAGGCGATGAACGATCTAACACAGCAAGTATTTCGGAAGACACCTATAATGAAATTGTAGGAGGCATTGATTGGGAGAATTTTACAAGATTGGAGGACGTGATCGGATGTCCTGATTGTGCAGATGGAGGAGCGGAATGGTTGCAATTGGAAACTTCTGACACCTCCAAAAAAGTGACATTTGAGTACCAAAGTGATATCAAAGGAATTTCATCGGCTCTTTCTATTCTTCGCTCACTTGCAGAAGAACATCGTCCTTCGGAAGATTAAATCAGAAACTTCATTTTTTCATTCCTCACGCAAGGGATTGTATCACTTGATTTCTGTTTAATTTCGAGTTTTCCAATTCCTTAACATGAAAAACGGCAAAGCTGCTTTAGGTTTTATTTTTGTTACAGTGCTGATTGATGTGATCGGGTTGGGGATCATCATCCCTGTATTACCACAGTTGATCATTGAGCTGACAGGAGATACGCTGAGCCAGGCTTCTTTTTATGGAGGAATGCTTATGTTTTCCTATGCCGCTATGCAGTTTTTGTTTGCACCTGTATTAGGAGGATTGAGTGATCAGTTTGGCAGACGAAGTGTCTTATTGTTTTCTCTTTTCGGTTTTGGTGTAGATTATATTTTTATGGCTTTGGCTCCTACGATCAGCTGGTTGTTTCTGGGACGGATCATTGCCGGCATGACCGGGGCGAGTTTCACTACAGCGACTGCCTATATTGCAGATATTTCTACTCCCGAAAAGCGTGCACAAAACTTTGGAATGATTGGAGCGGCATTTGGCCTTGGGTTTATCATTGGTCCCATGACTGGTGGGATTTTAGGTGAGTATGGCTCAAGAGTTCCATTTTATGCTGCAGCAGGACTGACTTTTGTCAATTGGCTATATGGTTTTTTCGTTTTGCCAGAGTCTCTCTCATTAGAGAATAGAAGGAAATTTTCCTGGAAACGGGCTAATCCGTGGGGCACTTTAATCCAACTGAAGAATTATCCAGTCGTGGTTGGGCTCATTTTATCTTTGGTTTTGATATATATCGCCGGACATTCTGTACAAAGCACCTGGGCATTTTTCACCAAAGAAAAGTTCGATTGGAGCGAAGCACAAATAGGTTACTCCCTTGGGTTTGTTGGCTTTGTCATTGCGTTGGTTCAAGGTGGCCTGATACGAGTAGTGATCAACAAGTTTGGTCAGATCAATGCTCTTTATACAGGCTTAGTATTCAATGCTTTAGGTCTTGTGCTCATCGCTTTGGCTTATCAGGGTTGGATGCTCTATGCTGTCATGATTCCGTATGCTTTTGGAGGACTTGCAGGTCCGTCCCTTCAGGGTATTATGTCCAACAGCGTACCAGCCAATGAGCAAGGAGAACTCCAGGGAGGTTTGACAAGCCTGATGAGTGTAACATCCATTGTTGGGCCACCATTGATGACTGGAATCTTTGGTTACTTCACTTCAGAGACAGCACCTCTTTACTTACCAAGCGCCCCGTTTTATCTTGGTGCTGTTCTGGCTATTTTGAGCATATTTTTCACCTTCAGAACACTCTCTGGGAAGTAAATTCAAGTAATCTTTTTTCGATCAAAATCACTGGTAATCAGTGATGAATGCATTAACTTCAACAGCAAATTCTGACCGCCCTAAATGATATTGTTACCCGCCTGATGTCTGAAGACTAAGTTGCTATGAAGAAAGTATTGATTGCGGACGATCATTCGCTTTTTGGTTCAGGAATGTCATCCATGTTTACTAACGCCGGTTATCACGTGGTTGGTACAGTAGAAAAAGGCGACGATGTATTGTATCAGGTCATTTCTCTCAATCCCGATATTTTGATTTTGGATCTCAACATGCCTAAGAAAAATGGCCTGGAAGTGCTCAAGGAAGTTAGGGATTATACCAAGACTTTGCTAATACTTATTGTGACCATGTATGAAGACAGGTCTATGATCAATGCAGTGCGCAGGGATGGAGGAAATGGATATTTTTTAAAAAACAGTGAAGAGGAAGAACTGCTTGCAACAGTGGCGAAACTTACTTCGGATGATTTTTATCTTTCCGTAACAGTTGATCTGGAGCATCACGCAGAGGAGTTTGAGTTGTCAGATGATGAGTTTAGCACTGTTGTTAAATTGACTTCTCGTGAAAAGGAAGTTTTGAAGCTTTTAGTAGAGGGATTGTCTTCCAATGAAATCGGAATTGAGCTAAATATCAGCCCGGAAACCGTAAAAACCCACCGTAAAAATATGCTCAAAAAACTCTCCTTCAATAAAGTATCTGAACTGGTGAGTTATGCATTCCGCAACAACCTCGTATAAGATATTCGTCATTTTCTTGATGATATTTTTTGGAGCCAAAAATACTCAGGCTGATGTCATCGATATTTTACCTGGAGAGCAATCAGTATCCATAAATCCTTTTTTGAATGTCTTTTATACTTCGGAGGAGTTGAATTGTGAACAGGCTATTAGCCAAATAGAGTCTGGTAAGATGAATCGTTCGGATTTTCTGGCATCACCAGGGTTCACCACTGATGTATATTGGCTGAGGTTTGACCTCAAGGTTATAGAGCCACAGGATTTCATTCTGGAGTTAGACAACCCTCACCTCGACCATGTTCAACTTTACAGGCTTGGGGATGAGTATTGTGAGCTAATTGGCCAGGGTGGAGATAAGCATCCATTCGATTACCGAACTGAGAAAAACAGGAAGTACCTTTTTCGACTTACCCCGGAAATCAACAAACCAGTCCGATACCTGCTGATGGTGGATAAGCGCAATGCTTCCACTAGTTACCCTCTAAGGCTGTGGGATGAGAAGGTATTTGAAGAAAATGAAAATAGAATGGATCTGTTTTATGGCGTCTATTTTGGAATGCTGTTATTCATTAGCCTATTCAGTCTTATCATCGGCGTATTTTTGAGGGAAGGAAACTTTCTTTCTTATTCTCTTTACGTACTTATCGTAGGTCTTTACATCTTCACTCAGCTAGGGTTTTCCTTCCAATATCTTTATCCAGGATCATCCACATTCAATAATTATTCGCGGGTTTTACTTTCATTTTTACTCCTGGTAACCTCCATGGATTTTTTCAGCAGGTTGCTGGATGTAGGTCACTATTTACCAAGACTTATGAAGGTTTATCGTTTTATGTGGATGCTCCTTTTAGGAACCCTGGTCTTTTGGGTGACCAATAGAATTTTTAACCCGGATTACGCCCGACTTACCATTCTTACACTGAACATACTCTATGTAGTAGTCATCTTCTTTTTTGGATCCGTATTTTATGTGGTGCACAAGACCTGGAATATACAGCGTGCCAATGTGGTGATGGTAATGACGGCATTTTTTGCCTTGATGCTTGGTGCGATTATTTATATCCTGGTGGAATATGGCGTGATTCCCGAATCTTATTTTAAGGTCAATCCAATGATCATTGGTTCTCTCATTGAAGTATTGATCTTGTCTGTATCGATGGCTTATCGGGTAAAGGTTTTGAACGACCGCAAGAATGAACTGACAGAAAGGCTACTTCGCCAGCAAAAAGAACAAATGAGGGCTTATATCAGGGGTGGAGATACGGAAAGGCAGAGAATTTCTGCAGAGCTGCATGATAACATAGGAAGTGCACTATCTCTGCTAAAAAGGAAAATCTCTCAATCTAACTATGATGTCAAGGAAGTGTCTGGAGAGATTGATGATTTGTGCAAGGATGTTCGTGATCTTTCACATCAGTTAGTGCCTCATCAAATGCACCTTGTTGGTTTTGCCGATGTAGTTGGAGAGTACTGTAAAAAGTTTGAGAAGGACTCTGGAATCAAAGTAGAATTGGACTGTTTCGATTTGCCAGAGTTACCTGGAGATGTTTCTACGGCTCTGTTGCGTATCGTCCAGGAAGCCACACAAAATGTACTCAAGCATGCACAAGCTTCGCTGATAGAGATTCAGCTTTTGGGTTATTCTGATGAACTGGTGATGACTATTGATGATAATGGAGTAGGGTTTGATAAAAAAAGTATCATGGATGGCTCAGGATTGTTGAATATGCAAAACCGTGCTGAACATATTCATGGAACCATAGAAGTATCCTCACACAAAGGAAAGGGAACAAATATTATAGTGTCTGTTCCGGTGAGAAATTGAAACAGGATTCAATTATCTTTATGAGATAAATTCTTAATTACAATGAGCTTGCAATACTTAATAGATGAAAGCGGAGAGACCACTGGTGTTTTTATTCCGATAGAGGAATGGAACGAGATTCTGACCAGATTAGGAAATTCTGAGGAGATATTGTCAGTTCCGGAGTGGCAAAAGGAAGTTGTGAGATCCAGATTAGCTAAGTCGAACAGATCAGAATATGTGAGCTGGGATAAAGTAAAGCAACAACTTCTGAATAAAGAATGACGGATGAATATGAAGTGCTTTACCATCCTGATTTTTACTTAGATATACATGAAGCTCAGGATTTCTATTTTCGGAGAACACGCAGCTCAATTCTTGGCGACCGGTTTTTCAAAACAGTGGAAGAAACAGTTGCTACCCTTTCTCACACTGCATTACATTATCAGGTGCGATATGACAATATAAGGTTTCTCTTAATACCCGGATTTCCCTATGCTATTCATTACAGTGTGGATGAAAAGAATAAAGCAGTCTATGTAGAGGCTTTGTTACATACGCATGATGACCCAAATAAGTGGGGAAACCGAAGCTAAAGGTCTTATCCTTTCTCTTGCATTTTTTTCACAATCTTCAGGATTAGCTTTCTCGGAGCAAATCTTACAGATTGTGCCATAATGGTGTTCATCGCTCCATGAATAGCGGTCATTTCCCCTTTGACCATGGCTTTGTATCCGTACTCTGCCACCTCTTGCGCCGTTGGGAGTTTCTTTCCTTTAAAAAGCTTTGAATCCTCCATGTTGGCACTTTTATCAAAGTCCGTGGCTGTAGCTCCCGGGCAAAGTGCAGTTACTGAAACTCCAAAAGGCTTCCACTCTTCATACAATGCCTCAGAATATGACTGAACGTAGCTTTTAGTCGCATAATAGACCGCCATCAACGGACCTGGCTGGAAGGCAGCTGTGGATGACACATTCATGATTTTTCCTGATTTACGACGCACCATTTCTGATCCAAATAGCTTGGTGAGCTGTGTGAGAGCAAGAATATTCAGATTGATCATCATCTCTTCTTTCTCCCAGCTGGTCTCATGGTATAGCCCAAAATCCCCAAATCCAGCGTTATTGATCAGGTACTCCACTTCTATTCCAGCTGCAATTACCTGGTCATACACTTCCTGCGCAGAGTCGGGGATGGACAGGTCTTTTGGGATGTTCAAGACAGAGACACCAAAAGCAGCATTAAGCTCCTTTTTCAGGCTTTCAAGTTTGGTTGTACTTCTGGCTACCAACACAAGGTCTCCACCTTTGGAGGCATGCATGTGGGCCAGCTCCAATCCAATACCGCTTGAAGCACCTGTGATCAGCGCAACATTTTTCATTTTTTAGGTTGGGTTACGTTTATGCCTAAAAGTTAATCAATCGCACCTTACTATATGATAATCTTGGGATAACAATGTGGAATTTCACTTTTGCCATTCACCATTTATCAGCGTAAATGGAAGCGTAGAAGAGTTATGACTACCCAAAATTCCAAGACCATTTTTGATGTTGGAATAAACCTGAATCGGTTGGGCAAAAGGCGATCCGCCCAGATCGGACTGTAGTTGTGAGGTGTTCAAATATCGGTAATAGTCACTGGTCAACTTATGAACAACGAGTTTAAAACGCAAAGTGTCGGCTCCTGTTTCGTCAGGCTGTCGGAAGGAAGAAAACTCGATGATTGACTCATGGTTTTGCCCGTCAAATAACTCGTCACTAAACTGTTGTTGATAGGAGTTGTCTTCAAATTCGTTAACATCCGCACCAACATTGCTGTAGTGGATTTTTTGCCAGGTAGGTTTGTGTTTTTCATGAATTACAGAGTCCAGTACTTCATCGTAGTACCAATTGTCATAGCCGTATAAAATATAAAGAGATGTTTCATAGAAGTCTGGACCTTTTGGATCTCTGATCATGTAAGTGATCCTTGTACTCTGGCCTCCATATTCATCAGGCTTATGAGAAATCGCGGAAAGAGATATTTGAGCGGTGTCACTTGGTATTTGAGTAGAAGAAGACACAGGTTCAAATCCGGTTTTATCAATGTTGATTGAGTATTCCTTTCCTCTTTGAGGATTAAAATCCAGTGAATAACTACCGGGATCGTTCGCAGGTAATAGGTTTCCTATGAAAGTCTCTCCTTCGTAAAACTTGACTGTTGCATTGTTCACAAGGATGAAATCATAAGAATTGTCCAATATGCTCCTGTTTTGGGATAAGTTGAGAACCACTGCTGTATCCTCAGGACTAATTACACAATTGACCACAAGGCTCGGCTTAAATTCCGGCAGATCAACATCTACTGTAAGTTCACAGGATGTAACTATGAGGAAGATAATTGCGGATAATATTTTGTAGATATTTTGCACGGCGGTTAGAATTTAAAACTATATCTCACATAAGGTATTATTGGAAATAAGCTATATTGAATGAACTTCTTGTTGCCTTGGTTGTCGGTTCCCTGATCCATAAAAAATGGGTTCTTACGATTATAAAGATTATAAGCACCTGTAGACCAGGAGCGTTCTCCATTTTTCTTTTGTTTGATCCAGGTAAGTCCCAAATCCATTCTGTGATAGTTTCGCATCCGTGAGCCATTTCTTGAAGAATACTGCTGCAGGTCACTGTAATAGTAGCCAGCACTATAATCATATCTGCTTTGACTGGCGTATTCGGTAAGTGGTAAAGTGAGCGCACTACCGGTGCCATAAACCCATGTTGAAGAAATGGTGAATCGAGGATTTACCTCATAAACGGCCACAATGCTGATGTCATGTCGGCGGTCATATTTGTAAGGAAACCTTTTGCCGAAGTTGAGTTCGTCAAACTGGCGATAGGTCCATGACAGAGTGTATCCGATCCATCCGGAGAGCTTCCCAGTTTTCTTTTGAATGAGTACTTCCATGCCTTTGCTGTCTCCATTGCCTGAGGCCACTTTGTCCTGCCAGTCTGATCCCAGGTTGAAGAAAGAGGCACCTTCTTTGTACGCAATAAGGTTGGACATCTGCTTGTAGTAAAGCTCCAGACTCACTTCTATCCCATGAAATGTGCGCGCGGCTCCCAGGGCAGCTTGCCAACTGCGTTGTGGTTTCACACGATCAGTCGCTGGTACCCACAGATCTGTGGGCAATCCCAATCCTCCATTTGTGAGTAGATGGATGTATTGCGCCATCGTGGCAAATGAGCCCTTGATGGAGAGGTTGTGACCAACCAGATAACGCATGGAGATTCTCGGTTGTAAAGCATTGTAAAATTTCTTGTTGACCAAAAAAGAAGAATAATGAAGCCCAACATTCACCCGAAGACTGTTGGAGATCTTGATGTCATCTTCTACATAAGTAGCCATTTCAAAAGCTTGTGTTTTATTGGCACCTACTACGGTATCAGCTCCATTTTCAATATTGGTTTTGTATCCCAAAATGCCCGGATTGAAGGTGTGGTGAGTGGTGTTTATTCCGAATTTGATATTATGATCCGGGGAAGGGATAAAATCAAGGTCAGCCTTAAGTGCTACATCGTCAATTCCCGAATAATATTGAATGGATTCCCTGTCTGTCTCTGACCCGGAAGATGAATGCGAAGTACTCTCATATTCACTGAAAATCTTGAATTTGTATTTACTGAATGTTCCTGTGATGTTGGCAAAGAGCTTTGGGTTGAAGACATGGTTCCATCTAAGTGCTGAAATCGTATTTCCCCATGTCAAGCCAAAGTTGGTATTTTCATCATATTGGTTGTTCTGATCATCCCGGTAGCTGCTTTTGTCTTTGGCAAAACCCTTGTCCTTACCATTGTAAAAGCTGAAATAGATACGATCCTTGTCAGATATTTTTCGGTTTATTTTCGCATTAAAATCATAGAAATAATATCCACCCGCAGATTCACCGTTAGATTGGGCTCGAATGATCGGGCGTGTCAGCAGGTCAATATAAGTTCTCCTGCCGGACACAAGAAAAGTGGTTTTTTTGTCCTTGCCCAGAGGGCCTTCCAGTGTCAGTTTTGATGAAATGATTCCAACTGCTCCCTCGCCTTTTAGCTTCTGATTATTACCTTCTTTCATACTGATGTCAATCACAGATGATAACCTGCCTCCATAACGTGCAGGGAAACCGCCTTTCATCACATTCACACGATTGATGGCATCCGGATTGAAAACCGAGAAAAAACCAAAGAGGTGAGAAACATTGTATACAGGGACACCATCAAGTAAAATTAGATTTTGGTCAGGTCCCCCACCTCTAACGTATATCCCACTGGAGCCTTCCGTGCCGCCCTGGATTCCCGGCAAAAGTTGGATGGTTTTGAGCAGGTCAGTTTCTCCCATGAGCACCGGAAGGGCTTTTACCTGCTCAATCGGTAAATCGATGGTACTCATTTGCGGGGTTTGCTCTAAATTCTCTTCTGCGGTGACCACTACTTCTTCAAGCGTATTACCGGGTACCAGATTGATATTTAAAGTCACATTTTGATGCAGGTCAACTTCCAGTTCGGCTGGTTGATATCCCACATAGGAAACTTTTAGTAGATAGTTTCCCTCAGATAGCGTAAGTGAGTAGAAGCCGAAAGCATTGGTGATAGTTCCTCTGGTCTTGCTTGGTTCCAGGATAGTGGCACCAATAATATTTTCTCCGGAGGCACTGTCTCTTATATACCCACTTATGGTATAGTTCTGGGCATAGAGCCTGATGGTTGCGAATAGTAACGCAGCGACGAGCAGTGGTTTGTGGGTCAAGGCGAACGATATTAAGCAGTGATTAATAACTCAGTTTAATACAGACCCCAATTTGGGTCAAACTGTTGCAATGGTTATAAACAACGCAAATATGATTGGTCTATTACTTATTCCCTCAGTTTTATTTGGAAAAAACTGATTGGTAAGCGGAATCCAGCGCTTCCTGTACAATTTCTTTGGGAAGTCCTCTCAGTTCGAAAGTCGTCCAGCCTTGTTCTCCCCATTTATTGGCTACCGGGTATATTCCTCCCTCTTCGAATGCACAAAAGGTTTTTTGCTCCTCCAAGGAAAGTTTCATGTTGACAGAATGCGTGGGTTCATGAAGTGTGGCAAAAATCCTCTTACCCGGAACTTTATAAGCTCTTCGATCAAAGTGTGGCTTTTCTTCTGTTTCGGGGAAACTGAGTGCTAATTCAACAAAAGTGGCAGTAGTCATTGTGAATAATTATGGTTCCTTTTAGAAGTTAAAAAAATAATACCAATCTTCATTTGTTACTAAATAACAGAACAAATGGTAAAAAGCTCCGTATATTAGTTCTACAATTTAGTAACATAATGAAGGAAACACGTTTAGGAGAGTTCGAAGAAGTGATTTTACTACTTGTAGGGATACTGGAAAGGGATGCTTATGCCTTTAAAATTGCCGAAGAATTTGAATCACAGTCAGGACGATCGGTATCTATTGGAGCTGTACACTCCACGCTGGATCGGCTAAAGGAAAAGGGGTTTCTTACTTCTGAAATGAGTGCCCCAACCAAAGAGCGTGGTGGCCGCAGAAAGCGTATCTATACCATCACCGCAAGCGGACAAAGAGCGCTACAGGAATCTCGCGATTTCAGAGTGAGCCTTTGGAATCAGTATCCGAGATTGGCGCTTGGTAAGTTGAATTTTGACCTTAATTAAATGAATAAAATTCACCCACCAAAGTTTGCTGCCCGCATCCTTACCTGGCTCATTCGCGACGACCTGGCTGAAGAAGTCCTAGGCGATCTGGAAGAAAAATTTTATTCAGTTGCCGAAAGTAAATCTCTCATCAGAGCGCGACTCAATTTCTGGTATCAGGTGGTGAATTATATACGGCCGTTCGCTTTAACATCAAAACACAAACTATCAACAACCATTGCTGTCATGTTCAGACATAATCTTACACTTACTTTCAGAAACTTTCTGAAAAATAAAAGTCAGTTTTTAATTAACCTAACTGGTTTATCGACTGGCCTTGCCTGTGTACTATTTATCTATCTCTGGATTGCTGACGAGAGACAGGTTGATGGATATCATGAGAAAGATGCACGTCTATATCAGGTGATGTCTAACCACTCTGATGCCAGTGGAATTCATACCTGGAAAGGTGTTCCGGGGATGTTGCTGGAGGAAATACAAACCTCAGTTCCGGAGGTGGAAAGTGCAGTTGCCATGACGGATGTTCATGAATTCTCATTGTCTGTTGGAGACTCCTATTTCAAAGCTGATGGCAAGTTTTCCAGTCGTGATTTTTTTGACGTTTTTACATTTCCCTTGATAGAGGGCTTTAAAGAGCAGGCATTAAGTAGTAAGTCATCTATTGTAATTACCAGATCTCTTGCCGAGAAGCTGTTCAAGCGAGCTGATGTAGTTGGAGAGCAAGTCACATGGCATATGAGTGGCATGGAAAAGATATTGCAGGTTACCGCAGTAGTTGAAGACAACCCAAAAGGTACTTCTGAGCCTTTTGATTTTCTGATGTCGTGGGATTACTATCATGATGATCTGATCTCTTATAAGAACTGGAACAATTACTATGGAAGGATTGCTGTTGTGCTCAATCAATCGGCAGATAAAGGGGGCGCTGAAAATAAGATTGATCAAATCTTAAAGGAGAAGCAAGATAGCGATGAAGTTGATTTGTTCCTGGCAAAATTTTCAGACAAGTATCTCTACAGTAAATATGAAAATGGAGAACAAGCCGGAGGAAGAATCGAATATGTACACCTGTTTTCAATTATTGGATTATTTATCCTGTTTATTGCTTCGGCGAACTTTATCAATCTGTCTACGGCAAGAGCTTCTCACCGGACAAAGGAAATCGGGGTAAAAAAAGCCATGGGTGCTTCTCGCTCATCACTGATCCAGCAGTTTTTTACAGAGTCATTGCTGATGAGTGTCATCGCTCTTTTGGTTGCATTGGCTTTGGTTTGGTTGCTGATGCCGCAGTTCAATTTGATCACTGGAAAGCACCTGACCTTGTATGTTGATACTTCTCTATTCATAGCCATGGCAATGCTTGTGATCTTTGTGGGGTTGGTAGCGGGCATTTACCCTGCATTATATCTTTCTGGTTTCAGGTCTATTGAGGTTTTGAAAGGAAAGATAACCCGCACCTCAGGAGAAAACTGGGGAAGAAAAATCCTGGTGGTTACGCAGTTTTCCTTATCAATCATCATGATTATGTCAGTGATGGTGGTGTACAATCAGATGCAATTCATAAAAACGAAGAACCTTGGATATGATCGGGAAAATCTGATCTATTTTGATCGGGAAGGAGATTTGATGCAAAAGCCGGAAGCATTTTTGTCGGAGTTGAAAAACCTCCCAGATGTTTCTGGTGCTGCACTATCTGGTTTCATCATTGGTGGAGGAAATTCCACTGGCGGGGTGAGTTGGGAAGGAAAAACCGACAGGGATCAAATACAGTTTTGGGAAATTCGCTCTGGCTATGGACTGATCGAAATCCTGGCAGTTGAAGTCCTGCAAGGTCGTTCATTTTCGGATCTGTACGGGGCAGATTCATTAAGTGTTATGGTAAATGAATCGGCTGTAAGAGCAATGGGTATGGATGATCCGGTAGGAAAAAACATTCAGCATTACACGGGGGAGAAGAAGATAGTGGGAGTAGTCAAAGATTTCAATTTCACTTCGCTACATACTAAAGTGGAACCGACGATATTTCTATTTGCCCCCGAAGAAACCTACTACATCACAGCTAAATTGAATAAGGGAAATGAGGCCGAAGCGCTGGAGAAAATTCAATCTGTATATGAAGATTTCAATCCAGGATATGTGTTCAAACCAAAATTCATCAATCAGGATTATCAGGCACTCTACGCCTCCGAAGAGAAGGTTTCATCCTTGTCAAAATATTTTGCCGGACTTGCGGTCTTAATTTCCTGCCTTGGATTATTTGGTTTGGTGAGTTTTACTACTGAGCAAAGAAGGAAGGAGATAGGCATTCGTAAAGTGTTAGGCTCTGATGTTTTCAGCATTGTATTACTGCTTTCCAGGGATTTTACCAGGATGGTTTTAGCAGCTATAGTAATCGCTTTACCGATCGCTTACCTGTTAACCTCCAAATGGCTGGAGAATTTTGCATATGCGATTGACTTGAAATGGTGGTTTTTTGTAGGAAGTGCTTTCATTGCTCTGACCATTGCCTGGCTTACTTTAGGCCTTAACACACTGAAGGCGGCTAATTCCAACCCTGTGGATTGTCTGAGAGACGAATGAATAGCAAACGGATCATACCACCCAAACTGGCTACCCGCATCCTTACCTGGCTCATTCGTGACGACCTGGCTGAAGAAGTCCTGGGTGATCTGGAGGAGAAGTTTTATTCGCTTGCCGAAAGGAAATCTCTCTTCAGAGCGAGACTTAATTACTGGTACCAGGTGGTGAATTATATGCGGCCGTTTGCGTTGACCAAACGCGAAAGAAATTACGACATGAGTTCAGTAGACATTTACAGGAACTATTTCAAAATCGCTGTTAGGAACTTAGCCAGAAACAAAGGATTCTCCGTCATTAATGTTGGAGGGCTTGCAGTAGGAATGGCCGTAGCAATTCTGATCGGGCTGTGGATACACGACGAGTTGACCTATAATATGTATCATAAGGATTATGATCGAATCGCTCAGGTGATGCAACACCAGACATTCAATAATCAAATTTATTCGGGCCCGGCCTTACCAATTCCACTATATGAAGAACTTAAAAACACTTATTCCAGTGATTTCAAGTATTTGACCATTACTTCCTGGGCAGGAGATCATATCCTTTCTTATGAAAATAGGGTATTGATAAAGAGAGGCAATTATATGGATGTGGATGCTCCGAAATTGTTTTCAGTGAAGATGATTCATGGGAGTTTAGAAGGGCTTACAGAGAATGGGTCTATTCTGCTTTCCGAGTCAACAGCAAAAGCCTTTTTCGGTGATAAAAACCCAGTGGGTAAGCCGATGAAAATCGATAACAAGCAAAGCGTATTGGTGACAGGCGTCTATGAGGACATTCCTTACAATGCCAACTTGCATCGATTACAATTCATTGCTCCATGGTCTCTCTATGCTTCTTCGGAAGATTGGGTAAGAAAAGCATGGAATCAATGGGACGACAACTCTTTTCAGATATATGCTCAAATTGCGGAGCATGCTGACGAGGAAATAGTTAATAGAAAAATAGAAAGGTCTAAATATGACAATGTTTCGGATGAGGAAAAGCAGTATGATGCAAAGGTATTTCTGCTGCCTATGAGTGATTGGCACCTGTACTCCAGGTTTGAAAATGGAGTACAAAATCGACATAACCAATATGTCTGGATGTTTGGGGCAATCGGAGTGTTTGTGCTGATCCTGGCGTGTATCAATTTTATGAATCTGAGCACTGCCAGGTCTGCAAAGAGGGCCAAAGAAGTGGGGATTAGAAAATCAATCGGATCGCAGAAATCTCAGCTGGTCAGCCAGTTTATGAGTGAATCTTTTCTTGTGGTGATGTTGGCTTTTATATTGTCATTGTTCATAGTTTGGCTCACAATTCCCTACTTCAATACACTAACTAGTAAGCAAATTGCTGCGCCATTTCTTGATCCTGTGTTCTGGTTGGTTGGTTTGATTTTCATTTTGACAACCGGATTTGTGGCTGGAAGTTACCCGGCATTCTATCTCTCATCATTTCACCCTGTCAGCATATTAAAAGGGACATTTAAAGCAGGCAAATCTTCGTCTGTTTTCAGGAAGGTATTGGTTGTGGTTCAATTCACGGTTTCTATAGCATTGATCATAGGGACTTTAATTATTCGCGATCAGGTGAATTACTCAATGAATCGTCCTTTAGGATATGATCAGAATGGAATTTTGATGATTCAGATGAAATCACCAGATTATCATGGCAAATATGAAGTTTTGCGAACAGAGCTAAAAAAGAAAGGGGCAATTCTGGAAATGAGTGAATCTTCCAGTCCACTTACCGGTATTTGGTCTAGCAATAGTGGTTTTGACTGGGAGGGAAAGGATTCTTCATTGCAAGATGATTTTGCTACGATATGGGTTTCACATGATTACGGGAAAACGGTCAATTGGAATATTGTTCAGGGAAGGGATTTTTCGAGAGATTTTGCCACAGATTCAGCGGCGCTCATCATCAATAAATCTGCTGCTAAATTCATGAATATTAAGGACCCAGTTGGAATGACCATTCGATGGGGAGTTGAAGAACATGGCAAAAATTATAAAGTAATAGGGGTGGTGGATGATATGCTCATGGAATCCCCATTCTTTGCAGTAAGGCAGGCCATTTATCTGATTGGCTATGATAAGGCTAATTGGATTGAACTAAAGCTCAATCCTAAAAAAGGAATTCAGGAGTCCATTGCCCTTGTTCAGGAAGTATTCGAAGATCTGCTGCCAGGTGTTCCATTTGATTACCAATTTGCTGACCAGAAGTATGCTCAAAAGTTCAGTGCAGAAATTAACATAAGTAGTCTGACAGGGATTGCTGCCATACTGGCAATTTTCATAAGCTGTCTTGGTTTATTTGGTTTGACTTCTTTTGTCGCAGAGCAGCGTACCAAAGAGATCGGAATCAGGAAGGTATTGGGTGCCTCCATTATAAACTTGTGGAGCTTACTTTCAAAAGAGTTTGTTGCTTTGGTGACTGTTTCCTGTCTTATTGCAGCGCCAGTCGCTTATTATGTACTTTCTTCCTGGCTGGAAGGTTATGAATATCGCACTTCTATCCAATTCTGGGTTTTCGGAATTGCCGCACTTTCTGCAGTAGTGATCACATTAATTACAGTGAGTTTTCAATCTATCAAAGCCGCCTTAGCAAATCCGATTAAATCTTTGAGGTCAGAGTGACAGTGCGTTCCCTGAATCTGGGAATTTCTCCTTAGAGTAACATTCAATAAAATCAGATAATTTTATTTACTTAACAATTATGAAACTAATGTATTATATTCACGTTTGTTAAGTAAATAATTTTCGCAAAACAATAAGAAATATGGTTGTTGAGCATATTTAGCCAAAAGCCAATGCCTAAAACCTAGTACCCAAAACCCATTTATAATGAAAGATCAATCACTGGGAGAGTTTGAAGAATTGGTGCTGCTGATGGTAGCAGCATTGCACGATGAAGCTTATGGTGTTGCCATTCTCGAAAACCTGGAAGCCAAGCTCAACAGGAAAGTAAACATCAGTGCGATTCATGTAGCACTGAAGCGACTGGAAAAGAAAGGTTTTGTCATTTCCCGGTTCGGAGGTATCACCAGCGACCGTGGTGGACGCAGAAAGAAATTTTATGTGATCACGGCCCTGGGTAAAAAAATGCTCGACAGTGTATATGAATTACGCACGAGCCTCTATCAGCAAATTCCTGAAATCTCATTTAACTGACTATGTCTTTTCATCCGCCCAAATATGCCTTGAAGTTCCTGCGCTGGTTTTGTCGCGAAGAGTTTCTGGAAGAGATCGAAGGAGACTTGCAGGAGCTTTTTGAGGCTCGTGCCAAAACTTCTTTGTCTTATGCTAAAAGGAGATATTTCTGGGACATTCTTCGTGCATTTCACCCCGTCAATTTTAAATCACTCACTATCAACAACCCAACTATGACTGCATTTCAGAACTATACCAAGATTTATTTCCGCCGGTTCAGGAAGGAGAAAATTCATTACCTGGTCAATACATTTGGCTTGGCGCTGGGGCTGATGATTTTTGCCTATGTACTGCTTTATGTTCATCATGAATATCAGGTGGATGCTTTTCACGGCAAGTCAGAACGTATCTATCGGGTAATCGAACGCAGCAAGACCGCCGATGGGATAACACAATATGCTTCAGTTGCCAATCCATTTGCCGTGGCTTTGAAGGAGGAGTTTCCCGAAGTGGAAGCCACTGCACCAATGGTGTATTTTGGCTCTTCTACTTTCAGAGTTGGCGAGAAACAAATTGCTGATCGCAATTACGCTATCACTACTAATTCCATTTTCAATATTTGGGATATCAAAGTTTTGCAAGGAGATCCATTCAAAATCCCGCAGCAGGAAGTTGGACTGGTGATTACCGATGAGTTTGCCCGTTTGCTTTTTGGTGATGAAGATCCTGTGGGGCAGGTCGTGGAAAATCGTTTTGGAAACAGCGAGGTTCTGGCGGTGATTGATAAGCTGTCACCACTTTCCACCTATCAGCCAAGTATTTTTTTCGTGACTGACTTTAAGTGGGGTGAGCGATATCAGCAATTCTTTGAAAGTTGGGATTCACATTTTATGACCACTTGGGTGCTGTTGAAGTCCGGAGCCAGGCCATCACAAATCCTCGCCAACAAGGGACAATTCCTGGATAAGTATTTGCCTGAAGACATTCGGGCAGAGCATGATTTCTATTTTCAAAATATAGGAGACATTCATTTGAAATCCACTCAGATTGCGACTCAGGAGATGGAGCCACCCAAAGCAATTGCTTACTCTTCTGAGCAATTCGTCTGGATCATTTTGCTTATTGGCTTTTTGGTGATCTTCATTGCTGGGCTCAACTATATCAATCTTTCATCTGTGCAGGCACTCAAACGCACTCTTGAGGCAGGTATTCGCAAAGTCAATGGTGCTACACTTGGACAGTTGAGAACACAACTTTTTGTTGAAACTTTTCATACTTTACTGATCGCTGTGTTGATAACACTGGTTCTTTTTGTATTAGCATTTGGTAAATTCCAGGAGATTGCACTCAAGTCTTTTTCAGTAAGTGATGTCCTTCAACCCTGGCTTTTGTTAGCTTTTGTACTGACATTCCTGTCAGTTTGGTTGCTTTCTTCCCTGATTCCTGCACTTTATTATTCCCGCCTCAATCGCTCACTCATTATGGCGCGGAATGTGTTTGTAGGCAAAGGAGAATGGTTACGGAGGCTTTTTGTACTGATGCAATATGGTATTTCCATAGTCTTGATTGTCGGCTCCATTGTATTCTACAGACAGCTCAATTATGTTCAATCCAAATACCTTGGATTTACCAAAGAGAAACTCATCACATTAGATATCAATAGCGGAGCAGCCAGGAGTAACTTCAAAGGTATTGTCAACCGGCTCAAGGAAAGCCCAGATGTGATTAATGCCAGCACCTCGTCACGTGTGCCCGGTGAATGGAAGTCGGTGCCTCAAGTAAAGCTGCTTCAACAAAAAGGTGATGATGGTGTGCAGGCGACACATTATGCAGCTGATCAATATTGGCTAGATACTTACGACATGCAATTGGTTCAGGGTAAGGGCTTTTCAGGAAATGATGCTTCAGATTCTTTGAAAGTTATTTTGAATGAAAAAGCGGTAGACATGCTTGGTCTTAAGGATCCCGTAGGCCAAACACTCTGGCTTCAGGCAGATACAATCTCAAAAATTCAGGTCATTGGTGTAGTTAAGGATTTTCATTTCCAATCACTTCACGAGCCTATGAGTCCTGTAGTGATTACCAGCTGGAACAATCCTGTGTTAGTCATCGACTACTTCACAATCAAATATGCCCAAAATACTCAGGCGGTCCTCGAACACATTGATGCGGTCCAAAAGGAATTTGATCCTAAAAACCCTCCGGAAATTCATTTTCTTGATGATCAGTGGGAGCGTTATTACAGAGCGGACCAGAGCAGAAGCAGCATCATTCTCATTGCTACTATCATTTCAATCATTATTTCCACTATTGGTCTTTTTGGGTTGGTCAATTTCACAGCAGAGCGCAAAACCAAAGAGATTGGGATCAGGAAGGTTCTGGGTGCCAATATTGTCAGCATCATTCGCCTGGTTCTGAATGATTACCTGATTTTGTTGTTGGTGGCCATGTGTATTTCCGCTCCAGTGGCGTGGTGGCTGCTTTCAGATTGGCTTTCGGGATTTGCATATCGTATCAATCTTTCGCCCATATTGTTCATTCTCGCATTTGTGCTGGTACTTCTGGTTTCATTTGTTACTGTAATCTTACGCGTGTATCGTTTGGCCAGTCACAACCCAATTAATTCTCTACGTTACGAATAATTGAGTTTTTTGAAATAATTTTTCCAATCATGAAACCTATTTCTTTCGTTCTCAGTTTTTATTAGGTTAGAATTTATTATTCCAAAGAAGTTGACACGTATTTAATATTATTTTAAATTCGCGGTTCTTTGACTTAATTTTTGGAATTATTATATTCTAAAGTTTTTGCCGAAAAAGGCGTCAGGAATATTAAACATTAAAGCAAACTTATGCGACAACTCAAGATTACCCAGTCTATCACCAACAGACGCGAAAGTCACACTCTAGAAAAGTACTTTACAGAAGTAAGTAACGTTCCGATGATTACACCGGACGAAGAGGTGACTTTGGCGAAAAGAATCCGAGAAGGTGATGAATTGGCTCTTGAAAAATTGGTAAAAGCGAATTTAAGGTTCGTGGTATCTGTAGCTAAGCAGTACCAAAACCGTAGCTTACCATTGAACGACCTGATCAACGAAGGGAATCTTGGATTGATCAAGGCAGCAAAGAAATTTGATGAAACCAAAGGTTTCAAATTCATCTCTTACGCGGTATGGTGGATTCGTCAGTCTATCATGCAGGCATTGGCTGAGCAATCAAGAATTGTACGTCTTCCAATGAACAAGTCTGGTGCAATCAACCAGATCAGAAGAGCGTATGCTGAACTTGAGCAGCAGTTTGAGCGTGAACCTACTGAAGAAGAATTGGCGGATATTCTTGACATGAAGCCTAGTGAAGTTCGCAATACATTGGGTGCTGAAGTAAAGCAAATGTCAATGGACGCGCCATTTGGTGAAGACGAATCTGGTTCATTGCTAGATGTGTTGGAAAACCAAACTACTGGCCCTACTGATGGAGAGTTGGTATTCAATGATTCATTGAAAGTGGAAACTTTGAGAGCGCTTTCTACACTTACTGCGCGTGAGAGAGAAGTGATCATGATGAGCTTTGGTATTGGTCATGACAACCCTTACACACTGGAAGAAATTGGTGATGCAATGGGCTTGACTCGTGAGCGTGTTCGTCAGATCAGAGAAAAAGCCCTTCAGAAGTTGAGAGAGCCAGGTAAAAACAGAAGACTGAAAGAGTTTGTAGCAAACTAATCCGAATAATTCGGAACATAGATATTGACAAAATCCCGGCTGAAGAGTCGGGATTTGTTGTTTAAAGACATTTATTAATGTCTCTGGCTTTCAAAATATCAAGCAGAAATCTTCTCGATCAAAGCAAGCTTAGATCTTAATCATAAATCCTGTAGAAAGCACAATGGATCCATCCCCAACTCCAAGATCTCCCTGGAAGTTTTTGTAAGGTCCCTTATATAGTTTGCCTTCTACTTTAAAAGCTGCGTTTTCAGTCATATAATGGTTAAGTGCAAGACTGTACACATTCATTTCGAAACTGCCTGTAATTCCTGATATCAGTATCCCATCCTTGTCACTTACATTTTCATACCTTCCAGCAACTGACCATTTTTCAGCCAAATCATATTTACTAATAAATGTGAGGAAAAGAGCGTTGGCATTCACATTACTTTGTATCGTGTAATCGACTATTCCCACAAAAGAAAGTTTGTCCAGAGCCTTGGTGTTTAGGATGAAATTGTTGTGAAAACGCATTGCTTTCTTGTCTGGATTGGTGCTTTCATCTCCATAGTAGTTGCCATAACTGATGGAAATTTTATCAGAGAACTGGTGGTCAACAGCTATTCCTACTGATTTTTTCTGGTTGGTTTCACCTATATTTTGCCAACCATTGAGCAACACTGCCCGGACCTGGGTTTTCTCAGAAACCTGCTGGGTATATCGGATGCCTGATTCGTAGTAAGGTGTATATTCTGTGGCCAATGCCGGGCTATATAATTCACGCTCCAGCCCAAGTGTGCTTTCATATCCAAAGTGTCCTCCAAAGACTCCAATATCCAGCCAGCCATTTTTGGTGATTTTATAGCCTGCGTAGGCCCGATAGATCATCTTATAAAACTGCTCAGGCTCGGCAGCATAATTGGTCGCAGGATAAGTACCTGCATGCAACCCAAGGTTTGCTCTTACTTTCCCGTCATCATATTGTGCTGATAGAATACCATGATTTAAAGTAAACTCATTTTGCTTACTGTATTGGGTCACATACAGGCGGTCATTCAGCGGTTTACTGAAGTCATAAGCATAGTATGTATCCAGGTATCCGCCAAACTTGATTTTGGATTCTTGGGCATTTGCATTGTAAAATTTTAAAAAAATCGAGCAAATAAATAAAAAATAGATAGATATTCTCATTTGATGGTGTATTTGATTTAATTAATTTTGGCGCCAAAACGAAAATAAAGATAATGGATTTACGGTCAGAGCGAATCAAAAATATGGCAGAGTCTGCAACACTAGCCATGGCTGCCAAAGCCCGTGAGCTGAAGCAGCAGGGGGTTGATGTAATAAGTTTGAGTTTGGGAGAGCCTGATTTCAAGACACCTAAACATATTCAGGAAGGTGCCAAGGCTGCGATAGATGAGGGCAAGTACTTTGCATATCCTCCTGTGAATGGTTATTTGGACCTGAGGGAAGCTATTAGTGCCAAATTCAAGAAGGAAAACAACCTTGATTATTCGCCAGATCAGATTGTAGTGTCTAATGGTGCCAAGCAGTCTATTGCTAATGTGTTTTTGGCATTGCTGGATCCAGGAGATGAGGTGATTGTATTTTCTCCGTTTTGGGTGAGCTACAGTGCGCTTGTAGAGCTAGCCGAAGGAACTTGCGTATACGTGAAAGGTGGTATTGAAAATGACTTCAAACCTACTGCAGAGCAGTTGAAAGCGGCTATTACTGACAAAACAAAAGCGCTGATTTTTTCTTCACCATGTAATCCAACAGGATCAGTATTTTCTCAGGAAGAGCTGGAGGCAATTGCAGAGGTGTTAAAAGATCATCCAAATATTGTGGTACTTTCAGATGAAATCTATGAGTTAATCAATTATGGAGAGAAGCATGTAAGCATTGGGGCAATTGGTGATATGATTGATCGCACAGTGACGATCAATGGAGTTGCGAAGGGATTTGCAATGACAGGGTGGAGAGTTGGCTATATTGGGGCTCCACTGTGGTTGGCAAAAGCTGCTAATAAGATTCAGGGTCAAATCACTTCTGCAAACTGCAGTATTGCACAGAGAGCTACACTTACAGCATTGACTACCAGCTACGAGCCTTCTTATGAGATGGTAAAAGAATACCGAAATAGAAGGGATATGGTTCATCAATTACTGAGTGAAATCCCAGGAGTAGAGGTGAATATGCCTGGTGGTGCTTTTTATTTCTTCCCAAATGTAAGTAGCTACTTCGGTAAAAGTGTTGATGGCAAAGTGATCAAAGACGCAACGGATTTAAGTATTTATCTATTGGAAGATGCGAACGTATCTGTGGTGACAGGTGATGCTTTCGGAGACCCGAAATGTATCAGATTATCATATGCTGCATCAGTGGAGGATTTGAAAACTGCTATTTCCAGAATTAAAACTTCACTGGCAAAACTTTCTTAATGTCATCAAACTCCATACAGGAGATTTTTGAAGCTTTTAATCACTTGAAAGTACTGATTGTTGGTGATGTAATGCTCGATACCTACAGTTATGGAGAAGTAACAAGGATGTCGCCTGAGGCACCCGTGCCGGTTGTTCAGGTGAACAAGCTTGATAAAAAACCTGGCGGTGCTGCCAATGTTGCATTAAATGTTGCAGCATTGGGGGCAACGCCTTTTTTATGCTCTGTGATTGGTGATGATGCTAAGGGAAATGAATTGGCAGCCCTTCTTGAAAGTCATTCAATAAGTTCCAATCATCTGATTAGAAGCAATAAGAGAATTACAACGGAAAAGCATAGAGTTGTCTCCGGAGGTCATCAAATGATCCGCCTCGATCATGAACATACCAATTCTTTAGTTGATGAGAATAGTGAAAAACTATTGGAGCACTTCGAGCAGCTTATTCCTGAAGTGGATTTGGTCATTGTCGAAGATTATGACAAAGGAGTGCTTGACAAGGCGATAATTGATCGAATAACAACACTTTGTAATCAACATAGCAAACCTCTGGCTGTTGACCCAAAATTCAAAAACTGGGCTCATTATAAGAATGTATCCCTCTTCAAGCCCAATTTGAGGGAATTCATGCAAGCAATACAGATTCCTGATCAGGAAGATGAAACAATTTCTGAAGCTGTTCGGTTATTTCGAAATGCGCAGAAACATCAGATGGTTTTGTTGACACTTGGCAGTAAAGGGATGTATATTCATTCTGAATTCCATTCGGGATTCACTAGAGGTAAATCCAGGGATGTGTCTGATGTTTCGGGAGCAGGAGACACAGTTATTTCCATTGCCGGGTTGTGTTTAACACTTGAATTAAAACCAGAAATTATCGCAGAGTTAGCTAACTTAGGTGGTGGAATCGTCTGTGAATATCAGGGCGTCATTCCTGTGAATAAAAACCAGCTTGAACAGGAGGCTTTGCAGAGTCAGCGACTTGTTGATCTACTCTGAGTTTTCTGCCGGGAAACATGAAGAGATATTTATTTTCGTTGTTTTTTCTATGCATTGGAGCAGTTGTCTGGTCGGCAACTCTAGTCGATAAAGGTGTGCTCGATTTAAGGGATGCAGATTTAAAGTCTGGTATTATACCACTTGATGGTCAATGGGAGTTTTATTGGAATCAATTGCTCGGTCCTAAGCAGGTACTGTCAACTAAAACGGAGGCTGACTATTATTATTTTCCGGAATTGTGGAACAAAGGGATTACTGTAAATGGGGACTCACTCAGTTCATTTGGATACGCTACCTATCATCTAAAAATATATCTACCCCAAAAACGCCCTGAGCTTGCCATCTATATCAAACATGTATATTCAGCAGCGAGTCTTTGGCTAAACGATGAAGAAGTGCCATTCGGTGGTTCTGCGGGTAGCTCTCCTGGCGAATCTTCACCGAGGTGGATTCCAGAGGTTATAGAGTTACCACATGATGCCGACACATTGGATTTAGTGTTACAGATATCAAATTTTCAACATAGAAAGGGAGGTGCTCGTGAATCGATTTTGCTTGGAAATGAAGCCATCCTGGATGCTGATTTTAATGAATACCTGGCATTTGACCTGTTGCTTTCCGGTACTTTGATAATGACCGGATTGTTCTTTTTAGGCTTGTATTTTTTCGGTCAAAGAGAGAAGTCAGCTATTTACTTTGCTCTGTTTTGTCTCACATTTGCTTATAGGATTGTTGGGGCAGATGATTATACGTTTTCTATTATCTATTCAAGCATCAATTGGCTTTTGCTTCTTAAGCTGGAATATCTGTCCTTATTTGTACCCCCAATTTTCTTTGCATTGTACACACATGCATTGTACCCATTTAGGTACAAGACCAATCCTTTTTATCTGTTTGCTGCTATCTCTGTGTGTTGTGCTTTGATTACCATTTTTTCTTCTCCGTGGATATTCACAACACTGGTAGAGCTATACTTATTCATATTGATGGCGGGAATAGCGCTGGCTGGAATTACCTATATCCGGGCTTATCAGGTGAGAATGGCTGGTTCAAAATATGCTTTGATCAGTTCGGGAGTTGTTCTTGCTGTTTTCCTGTACAATATTTTCATTTATCTTGGGCTAACGACGGAAGTTGAGGTAATTACTTTTGTGGGATATCTTGGCTTCTTCTTTTTCCAGTCCTTGATATTGTTTTTTCTTTTCACCAATACTTTGAAGAAAGCCAAAGAACAGGCAGAACAAGCAGCTCTGGCCAAAACGGATTTTCTCAGTACAATTTCTCATGAGATAAGAACCCCACTCAATGCTGTAGTTGGAATATCGCATTTCCTTTTGGAGGACAACCCAAGATTAGATCAAAAGGAAAACCTGGTTTCACTGAAGTATTCTGCTGAGCATCTTACTACACTGATCAATGATATTTTGGATTACAACAAACTTGAGTCTGGTTTTGTAGAATTCGAGGAGCTGGATACTGATTTGAGTGAAGTTGTAAGCAGCATTTACAAAGGGTATAAACCAAAAGCCGAAGCAAAGGGCCTGGAATTGAAACTGGAATTTGATCCAAAAATCAAGGTCGGAATAATTACTGATAAAACACGTTTGAATCAGGTGCTAAGTAACCTGACGGATAATGCGATAAAGTTTACAAAAAAAGGGGCAGTTACTCTGAGAGTTATCAAAAAGGAGGAAGGGCTTGATTATAAAGTGCTGCGTTTTGAGGTTGAGGATACGGGAATTGGAATCCCAAATGATAAGCAGGAGAAAATTTTTGATCGATTTACGCAGGCAAGTTCTTCTACAACTCGAGAGTTTGGAGGCACAGGATTAGGTCTTTCAATTATCAAGAGACTACTTGAACTTCAGGGGACTGAGATCAAACTGCATAGTGAAGTTGGAGTTGGAACCACTTTCTATTTCGAACAGAGATATAGAAAAGGCAAAGCCATCAAAGAAAAACCAGTAACCATGGATGCCAAATACCTGGAGTCTAAGCTTTATGGAAAGCGTGTCTTGTTGGTGGAGGATAATTCTATGAATGTGATGGTTGCACAAAAATTTCTCCATCGTTGGAAGATGGAAATGGAAGTAGCTTCTAATGGGCATGAAGCCGTGAAAATGGCGGATGAGAACTTTTACGATATCATTTTGATGGACCTTCAGATGCCGGAAATGGATGGCTACCAGGCTGCTCAGGAAATCCGAGGACACAAAAATCCAGTGCCTATTGTAGCCCTAACCGCATCTGCGCTGATCAGTATTCAGGAGCGGGTTTTGGCTTCTGGTATGAACGATTATATCACCAAACCTTTCGATCCGGAAGAACTCAAGCGTAAGTTGGTGAAGAATATTCGAGTTTAGCTTTCTGATTTTATAGTATCAATAAAGCATTTTACCATCATTGGATCAGTATCTGGATATACTCCGTGACCAAGGTTGGCTATGTGGGCATGTCCTTTGAATTTTAATAGCATGGCTTTTGTGGCTGCTATTACCTGCTCCTCAGTACCGTATAGAGCACAAGGGTCCAGGTTTCCCTGCAATGTTTTATTAGGTAATAGTTGCTTGGCTTCTTCCACGTCCATATTCCAGTCTAAACCGACCGTATTGCAGGTCACATCGTTCATGGATTTAAGTGCGAAAAAGGCTCCTTTAGCAAAGACGGTCACAGGTACTTGAGTAATTGCAGCTGCGATTTCTCCAATGTATTTGAGAGAATACTCCTCATAATGCTCAGGAGGCAATATTCCGGCCCACGAGTCAAAAACCTGTACCATATCTGCTCCTGCCGCAATTTGTGCCTTCAGATAGTGAATGGTGCTCTCAGTGATCATCTCCAAAAGTTGATGCGATAATGTCGGATCAGTGTAAAGCATCTTTCTTGCTTTTGAAAAAGTCTTACTCCCGCTTCCTTCAATCATGTATGCAAAAATGGTCCATGGAGCTCCGGCAAAGCCAATGACCGGTACACGACCATTCAATTCTTTTTTGGTGATCTTTATAGCATCAATTGTGTAAGACAAGTCAGCTACATCAGCTACTCGAACCTTGCTTAGGTCTGATGCTGACTTAATGGTTTCAGGGAATATCGGCCCCTTTTTCTCAATCATTTCATAGGTAAGTCCCATTGCTTCTGGGATGACCAGGATATCTGAAAAAATGATAGCGGCATCCACCCCTAAAATATCCACAGGCTGTATGGTGACCTCAGCAGCCAGCTCTGGAGTTTCAACGAGCTCTTTGAATCCGCTCAATTTTTCCCTTACAGCACGATATTCTGGAAGAATTCTCCCAGCTTGTCGCATTACCCACACAGGTGTTCTTTCTGTCTTCTCGCCAAGTGCGGCTCTTAGTATGAGGTCATTTTTCAGCATGGGCGCAAAGATATGAGAGTTTTTGAAGTGATATTGAATCAATTGTAGTTTCTACCTTACCAGTCTATGATCCAGCCGAAGCGGGTTAGTGCTAGCTTTGAGTTGGTCAAAGCCATCGGATAAAGGATTCAATACATAGTTATATGAACTTGGATCCACCACAGAAGGCACTCCGAAGCAGAGAGTTCTGTCTTTGAGTATTTTGGTTCCAAATTGCTGTGATGCCATGCCAGAGGGGATTTTGTCCCAACCTTTTGGTAATTCATTGGCTGAGTATTTCTGAATTAGTTCATCTGGGCAATCAATAGAAATGGTTGAGTACAATACATACCTTTCGGATGAAAACAGCTCCGGGTCAATAGTGAGCCTTTCTAATAAAACACTTGAAATGGAACTACCACAGTAGACTGCTGGATATCCTGGCAGGTTCCATCTGCCTCCATACAATTTAGCACCAATCCCATCGAGATCAGCAAATTCATTTCGGGCAATTCTATAAATGGTCATATAGCAATACCATGCTGTACTCGAAGTATTTCCTTTTTGAGAATTTCCACTCCTTCGGATACATCTATCAGGTCGATTGGCTTGATGTTGCCAATGCTAAAAAGAGGCCTGCTCATCCATCGCTTGAAACCTTCATCGCCAAAATATTCAATACCTATGGCATATAAATCTGCCAGGTGATACATTTTCTCTGATTGAACCACATCAAATGTGTCTTTACGTTGCAATGTTTTGGGTGAGACAGCCAAAGCTGCCGCCAGTTTATTGTAATCTAGCCCGGTAGCTTCTTTAAGCTTGTTGAATGATTGTTTACTTAAGCCATTTCGGAAAACATGAATTCTTTCCAGAGGCTCTGACATATCAAAATTATTGATCATTAAAATCGAGGATGCAGAAAGTGTTTTCCCGTAAAGAGCCTGAGCAGGTTCATTCACGATTGTATCTTTTGGATTATCCTGTTCATCGATGGAGTATGTACCTTTTTTTCTCATCGCAAAGTCAAATGTCCACTAATGTAACGTCAAATGTCCAAATTAGTTTTCTATATTTCAGATTTTTTGAAATTTTCTACAAGCAGTGATGAAATAGCTAACTTTGTTGAACCCAAAAATAACAACCCAAATGGCTATTCTATTTGACAGTTTTGAAGATTGGCGCAAGTACTGCGCTGACAAAAAGGTTCCTTTATATCAACCTGTGCTCGATTATGAAGTAGAGCAAAAAGGTGCTTCGGAAGCAGAAGTATGGGAAGGTCTGGACAGGGCTTATCAGGTGATGAAAGATGCTGTTAAGACTGGTCTTGAAAAAGAAATGAATTCATATTCAGGTATGATCAAAGGTGGAGCTAAGAAAGTTGCTGCATTTCCTACTGCAGTCCTCTCCCCGGAATTTCAAAAACTGGTAGCACGAGCGCTTGCCGCTAAAGAAGTCAACTCATGTATGGGTCGCGTGGTTGCTGCACCTACTGCCGGAGCTTCTGGCATTCTTCCAGGAACCATGGTGACACTTCAGGAAATCCACAATCTCGAAGATCGTACGATCATGGAATGTTTACTGATTGGAGCTGGCGTGGCTTTGATCATGGAGCAGCGAGCTTCAATTGCCGGAGCAGTTGGCGGTTGTCAGGCTGAGACAGGAACAGCAGCCGCCATGGCTTCAGCAGCAATCGTATATGCTTTAGGCGGTTCAATTGATCATTCATTTAATGCCGTAGCTATCACGATTCAGTGTATGCTGGGGCTGGTTTGTGATCCGGTAGCTGGGCTTGTGGAGATTCCGTGTGTGGTGAGGAATGCCAGTGCAGCATCTATCGCCTATTCTTCTGCTCAGATTGCATTGGCAGATGTGAGTCCTGTAATTCCTGTTGATGAATGCGTGGATGCTATGGGAGAAATTGGTCAATCGATGGAAGCTAAGTATAAAGAAACAGCCCAGGGTGGTTTAGCAGCCACACCAACAGGTCAGGCCATCTCTAAGCGGGTATTGATCCAGGATATTGAGATTTTGGATGATGAAAGCGAAGTATAAAATGTGTGGGAATAATCTAGATTACCCCAAGGTCTCTTAGGAACCAGCTGGCATATTTAACCATAAGTGTAAGGATCAAAGACCAAAATCCTCCCGATATCCACATCCATTTAAAAATATCTGAACGCTTGCCTCCAAAAGCATTTGCTAAAATGGTACCTCCTGGAGGAGAGAGTAGAATGGGCGTGAGAAAAGCGATACCCATCACGCCATAAGTTTTCCAAACCCGGACAAACCTTCTTTTTTTAGGTGAGAATACTTTCTTTGGCTTTTTAGAGCCAAATATTCTTACTGAAAGCGTCCTGATTTCTGTCCCAAAATAACTCAATAGGTACACAGTGGTCATCATTCCTAGCCAAGATATTATGGTCGTTTCTAAAATAGAAAAGCCGTAGGCTAGACCTAATGTAGGACCAAGAATTATCTTGAGACCACTCAGGGCATATACAATGAGGTATTTGAGAATTAGTGGCATTGGTAGGCCAATTTTTTTGAGCGCGTGAATTTATACGAAAATAATGAACGCAGATCTCATGTTTCGGTTATTATCATCCAAAGAGTTTTTGATTTTGCTGTTTAAGAGACTGATTTTCAGTGAAATTCATTGTGGAAAATATTCATACTTAGCTTGCTAGAATTGTGATGTTCATTAATAATCAATGAATAATTCCGATTTGCCGGGGGGAAACTATCTTTGCAGCCCTTAAGATGAAACTACTCGAAGAACTCATAAACGTACACGCTCCTTCTGGCAGTGAATATCGAATGAAAGAATTCCTGCTTGACTATGTTGAAAAAGTCTCCAAAAACTGGGAGGTTCAGCCGAAGGTGATTCATGGTGATCATCTTCATGACAATCTGATTCTGGTTTTTGGTCAGCCACGAACAGCGATTTTTGCTCACATGGATAGTATTGGATTCACGGTTCGGTATCAGGATCAGCTTGTGCCGATTGGAGGTCCGGATGTGGAGAATGGTTATGTGCTGGTTGGTGAGGATTCAATGGGGCCAATACGGTGTAAACTAAAAGTGGATGAAGAAGGACAGCTTCATTATGATTTTCCAAGGGCGATAGAAACTGGAACCACATTGACCTGGGAGCCGCAGCTCAATGTTTCGAAGAACTTTTTGCAAGGGACTTATATGGATAACCGTCTTGGAATTTATAGTGCTTTGAAAGTGGCAGAGACCCTGAAAGATGGGGTGATTGTTTTTAGCAGTTTCGAAGAGCATGGAGGAGGTTCGGTTCCACTGTTAATCAAATTTTTGGCTGAAAATTATCCTGTTAAACAGTCATTAATTTCGGATATCACGTGGGTGACTGAAGGAGTGACTCACGGTGAGGGTGTCGCTATATCAATGCGCGATCGAAACGTACCGCGTCGTAAATTTCTGGATCATGTGTTGAGTCTGGCTGCTGAGTCAGGAATCAAATTTCAGTTGGAAGTGGAAGGTGGAGGTTCAAGTGATGGTCGTGAAGTTCATCATTCTCCTTATGCCATAGACTGGCTTTTCATTGGGGCACCGGAAGATCATGTTCATTCACCTAACGAAAAAGTACATGTTGGAGACCTGGAAGACATGATTGCTATGTATCAATATCTGATGGAAAAACTATGAGCACACTCAAAGAACTAAAATTGTTTGATCAGACTTTTGAGATTTATCTTTCCAATGATCAGATCAATGAAGCACTTGATCGGTTGGCTGAAAGTCTGAATAAAGATTTCGAAGGTCAAAGAGTGGTGTTAGTTGGTGTTTTGGACGGGGCTTTCATGCTTTTGGCAGATTTATCAAAGCGATTGAATCTTGACCTTACCATTGAGTTTATCAAGGTAAAATCTTATGTTGGTCAGAAATCTACTGGCAAAGTCATGCAGATCATGGGATTGCAACGAGACCTGGAAGCAACTCATATCATTCTTGTAGAAGACATTATTGATACCGGAAATACGCTCGGTGAACTTTACAAATTAATGGAAGAGATCAAACCTGCTTCAGTGAGTGTACTTACACTGCTCATCAAGGAAGATATTTTCCAAAACAAGTTTCCTGTTCATTACAAAGGAATCAGCATAGAAAACAAGTTTGTAATTGGTTACGGGATGGATTACGATGGTTTGGGGAGGCAGTATCCTGATATTTATGCTGCCAAAGGGTAATCATACAAGTCTTTAATAACTATATTTAAATCGAAGAAATAAGCCTATATAATCATGTTGAATATTGTAATTTTTGGACCTCCCGGTGCAGGAAAAGGCACGCAGAGTGAGAAAATCATTGAAAAGTATGGGGTTGTCCATATCTCCACTGGAGATCTTTTCAGATGGCACACTAAAAATGATACACCGCTTGGATTGAAGGTAAAAGAAATTATGGATAGTGGGCAGCTGGTATCTGACGATATTACGATTGCGATGCTTCGTGAAGAAGTAGAGAAAAACCCACAGGCTTCCGGTTTTCTTTTTGATGGTTTTCCACGAACAGTTCCTCAAGCAGAGGCTCTGGATGAACTGATGAAGTCGATGGGAACTCAAATCAATGCAGTAGTGGAACTCAAGGTTACTGAAGACGAGGTAAGAAAAAGAATTGCGAAAAGAAAGGAGCTTGAAGGTCGTGTAGATGATGCTGATGACAAGCTGGAGCGCAGAATACAAGAGTACTTCAACAAGACTGTCCATGTTTTACCATTTTATCAGGAGCAGGATAGACTTGATACTGTTAATGGAATCGGTGAAATAGATGCTATTTTCCAGTCAATTGCAGAAGTGCTTGATAAGCACAAAGGTTAATGGATTCAAACTTTATTGATTACGTAAAACTCTACGCCAAATCTGGTGATGGAGGAGCTGGTTCTGTACATTTCCGCAGAGAGAAATTTGTACCGAAAGGCGGCCCTGATGGAGGAGATGGAGGACGTGGAGGACACATAATTCTTCGCGGTAACAAGCAGATGTGGACTTTGATCCACCTTAAATACCGCAAACATATCAAAGCAAAAAATGGTGGTGCTGGTGAAGGTGGGCACCGGTCTGGTTTGACTGGTGAGGACATTATTCTTGAGGTGCCGGTTGGTACTGTTGCCAAAGATGATGAGACAGGTGAAGTGATGTTGGAGATCATGGAGGATGGCGAAGAGCAAATCCTCCTTCCTGGTGGAATGGGTGGTCAGGGAAATTCCCATTACAAGTCAGCAACGAATCAGGCTCCTCGATATGCCCAACCTGGTATCCCTGGCATTGAAAAAGCTGTGGTTCTGGAGCTCAAAATCCTCGCAGATGTAGGATTGGTTGGTTTCCCGAATGCTGGTAAATCTACCTTGCTTTCAGTGATTTCGGCTGCTAAGCCCGAGATTGCTGATTATGCATTTACCACACTTGTGCCAAATCTGGGAGTGGTTCCTTACAGAGAGGAGCGTTCGTTTGTGATGGCGGATATTCCGGGAATTATTGAGGGAGCTGCTGAAGGAAAAGGCCTGGGTATCAGGTTTCTCAGGCATATAGAGCGCAATTCTATGTTGCTGTTTTTAGTGCCTACAGATGCTAAGAATATTCGCCAGGAATATGATATTCTCCTGGGCGAGTTACAGAAATACAATCCCGAATTATTGGACAAGCAACGATTGCTTGCCATCTCTAAATCTGACATGCTGGATGAAGAGTTGATTGAGGAAATGAAGGCCGAGCTCCCTCCTGATATTCCTTTTGTTTTTATCTCCAGCATTACCAGTCTTGGCATACAAGAGCTCAAGGATAAAATCTGGCAAATGCTTAACTGACATTAGTTTTTAAGGTATTGTGACATCTTGTCAGCCAATTTTCATTTGGCAAAGAAATTGCCCGGTGAGAGCTGTCTTGAATACGATTTGAAATTGACCATGCAGAAGGAAAAAGTAGAAGAACAAGAAAAAGAACTGGAAAACGAGAATATCCAGGAAGAAAATAAAGTGGAAGAGCAGCCAGAACAGGAACAAGAAGTAGCTGCTGCTGAAGAAGAAGAATCAGAGCTGAGTCCGGAAGAAAAGCTGAAGATTGAAGTTGCTGAAGCTAAAGACAAATATTTGCGTCTGTATTCAGAGTTTGAAAACTTCCGCAGAAGAACTACCAAAGAAAAAATAGACTTGATTGGTTCTGCAAACAAGGAGCTGGTTGAAAACCTTGTGCCTGTGTTGGATGATTTTGAAAGAGCCATCAAATCTTTGGAAGACAAAGAGGAGCTGGCTACTGCCAAAGAAGGTAGTGAATTGATCTACAACAAGTTCAAGAAAGTACTTGAGTCCAAAGGACTGAAGAAAATGGAAGTGGAGAAAGGAGCAGATTTCAACGATGATTTCCATGAGGCTATTACGCAGATTCCGGCAGGAGACGAAATGGCTGGTAAGGTTGTGGATGTGGTGGAAAATGGGTATTTCCTCAATGACAAAGTAGTGAGATTTGCAAAAGTGGTAACAGGAGCAAAATCATAAGATGAGCAGTAAAAGAGACTATTACGAAATATTAGGAGTAGATAAGGGAGCTTCCAAAGACGATATTAAAAAGGCTTACAGGAAGATAGCGATTAAATATCACCCTGATAAAAATCCTGATAATAAGGAGGCAGAAGAGAAGTTTAAAGAAGCTGCTGAAGCCTATGAGGTGCTGAGCAACGATGAAAAGCGTCAGCGCTATGATCGTTTTGGACACCAGGGAATGGGCGGTGCTGGCGGCTTTGGCGGTGGCGGCATGAACATGGAAGACATCTTCTCTCAGTTTGGAGATATCTTCGGTGGTGGAGGCAGTCCGTTTGATAGTTTCTTTGGTGGTGGCGGTGGCGGTAGAGGCCGTCGTACTCGCAAAGGCACCAATCTTAGAATTAAACTGAAACTTACACTCCAGGAAATCGCCAACGGAGTTGAGAAGAAAATCAAAGTAAATCGTCTTGTAGTAGATCCACATACCAAGTTTGCTACTTGTAGTACTTGTAATGGTACAGGTCAGGTTCGCAAGGTGATGAATACAATGCTTGGACAGATGATGTCGACATCTACTTGTCCGGCATGTGGTGGTGTTGGACAGACTGTAGATAGCCGTGCCCCGGGTACTGATAGCTCTGGAATGAAACGTGAAGAGGATGTGATCTCTGTGAAAATTCCTGCTGGTGTTACAGAAGGAATGCAACTCAGCATGAGCGGAAAGGGTAACGAAGTTGCTGGTGGAATACCAGGTGATCTTTTGATCGTTATTGAAGAACACGTTGATGAAACGTTGAAGCGAGATGGCAACAATGTCATATTCGAGCTGCATGTTAGTTTCGTAGATGCTGCACTGGGAACAGAAGTTGAGGTGCCAACCATTAATGGCCGTGTTAAAATCAAGATTGAGCCAGGAACACAAAGTGGTAAAATCTTGCGTCTGAGAGGTAAAGGAATCAAGGACATTGAGGGCTATGGAACTGGAGATCAGTTGATTCATGTGAACGTCTGGACTCCAAAAACCTTGACCCGAGAAGAGCGCACTACACTAGAATCTTTGAGGGATTCGGAGAACTTTAAGCCAAATCCATCGAAGGGAGAAAAGAGTTTCTTCGAAAATATGAAAGAATTTTTCAGGGGCTAACACAATATCGTAACACATTAGAAGTTAATACGTATTTTTAGAAATGTTGCGGTTGGTATTTTCAGCAGCTTTTGGGCTGCTTTTTTCGTTGAGTCACGGGCAGTTAAAGAAGTTTTATACCCTAAAGGAAGATAAAGAGTATGATACTGTGGACTTCTCACTGGAAGCTACAGCTGGAAATTGCTTCATTAAATCCACTAAAGACGAAGGTCCACTGACCATTTATGGTAATCCGGATCTTGATAAAATCAACCCATCTTTTAAAACCAAAGTTGTAAATCATACCTGCAAGGTCGATCTGGACCTGGAGGAGTTTGGCGCTTCCAGCTTGAGTGACGGGATTTTGCTGGCTATGCTTCGTGAGCATCCCGAAGAAAACAATTACTGGAAAATACTTTTTGACCAGGAAAAGATATATCGACTCAATCTCAGTTTCGGTTTCGGTAATGCTGACGTGGATCTAAGTGGCACCTCAGTGAAAAACTTCAAAGTAAAATCCGGAAGTGCTGATATCATGGTAGACTACAATGATGGTTTGCCAAACAAAGTGGAAATGGATACTTTCTGGGTAAAGGCCGATATGGGATCCATTATTGCCCGTGACCTGGAATTAACGAGAGCAAGATATGTAATGGCAAACATTGGCTTTGGCTGGGCACTTTTGGATTTCAGTGCTGCTATTGACCACAAGTGTATGGTTGATGCTTCAGTAGGTGCTGGAAATCTGGATATTTTTCTACCACCATCAGATGTTCCAATGATTATTTATTTGAAAGACAGTCCACTGTGTGGTATTCGTTTGGCCAAAGGATTTGAGGAAGTAGAGAAAAATGTTTACATCAATATGAATTACCGTGCTGATGCTGAAAATCTCATGACTTTCAAGGTGGATGTTGCCTTAGGCAATGTTTCTTTCCACTACTCCGAGTAATTTGGAGTTAACCTCCCGGATGCTTTAAAATCCCCTTTACAATTAGATATTGAGCAGCAATATAAGTGCTCATGATCAGGAAATGTGACAGTGGTAATTCCATGACAAATTTGTTGATGGCTATGGAACTGTCGGATAGTACAAACAAGACTGCTCCAATCATAGCCCATTGATAGCTGTCGTTGGTAGTCAGAGCTTTTCTCAAAATAGCAGCACTCAGCATCATTAGGATACATACTGCATAAACTGCTACAGGTGCAGCCAAGCCACCTGCATTAGGCAGAATGATTGACAAAAGAATGATACCCAGAATAATCACTTGAATGAGTGATTTTATCTGAATTTTTGGAGACTGGAACGTGGATTTGTACATCACATAGGCATACATTAACTGTGCAACAAGGAACATTCCCAATCCTGCGAGAAAAAATATTTCTTCGTTTTTTTGAATGAGAAAAAGGTCTCCACCCCATGAAAATACCAGCCCCAATGCTAACAACAATCTAGACAAAGTAATTACACCTTTAGCTTCTGAGAAAAGCAAGTAAATAAGTAGAGGCATTAATAATGCCTTAGACATGTCCTGAATGTCCGGCTTATTCAGGTAAGCTGCAGCTATATGAACAACTCCTGCCAGCCAATAAAAAGAGGTAATTACTTTTTCTTTCATTTTTTACGGTGATAAAAAAGGTAAATAAAAGCAATTAATGAGAAAATCCCTGCGATTCCAAATATCCATGGGAATCGCTCATGGAAGCCTTGGTAGACTGTTCCGGAAACAAATGCACCTGTGCCTATTCCGATTTCCAGAAAGATGAAAAGTGTGGAAACTCCTTTGCCTCGTGTATTATCGGGACTTAAGTCAATAGTCCAGGCAAACAAAGTAGGGGAGTTAAGGCCGTATCCAATGCCAAATAGAAAGGCGCCAATGAAGAATTGTGTTGGAACAGTGGAAAAACCTAGAACCATCATGCTTACAAACAGGATGGAAGTGCTGAATTTGAGCACAACTTTTCTTCCAAACCGATCTGAGAGCTGACCTCCTACAATCCTCACCAACAGAGATGATCCGGTGAAGACTACAAAGAATAGTCCCCTGTTTTCTATTCCCAAAAAGTCACTAAAATCCGGAGCAAGCGTGATCACGGTGCCGAAAGCAAGTGTCGTGAGTATCATTACAGTGGAAGGAGTGAAAACCCTGGGCTCAAAAATTTCATTCCATTTTACTTTTAGCATGTTAAGCCTGAAGGATTGCCTTGGTTCCAGCGTTTCTTTCATTCCGGCCAATATCCCCACCGATGCAAAAGCAAAAACAGCACTGGTGTAGAAGAGGCTGTTGATTCCGTATTGGAGGTAAATCCAGGAACCGATAGCCGGTCCGGAAGCCATGCCTATTGTTCCGAAAAAGCTTGATATTCCTAAAGCTTCACCACGCTTGTTGGCAGGAACTATGTCTGCGATATACGCTGAAGTGCCTGTTGGTTTGAAGCCTGTCGAAAAGCCATGAAATAAGCGAAGTAGTAGAAATCCTGTGACAGTTGCGAATAAAGGATATAACAGAGCCGCAATCCCACTGACTACAGCCCCAACGATCATTACAGGGATCCGTCCCCATCTATCAGTGAGCTTGCCACTAAAAGGTCTTGAAATACCAGCCGTAACTGTAAATAGTGAAATGATCAAGCCAATGTATTCTTTCCCTCCCATGCGTGTCAGATATGCCGGAAGTTCCGGTATCAACATCGTAAAGGAGGAAAAGAATAAATATGAGCTAAATGATAATAGCCAGAAATTTCGTGAATAGCGCTTGAACATCCTTACTCTTGCTGATGAAGTAAGAACGCTTTGATATAATCATTGAGATCACCATCCAGGACATTTTGCACATCCGTGCGTTCGTATCCCGTTCTTGCATCCTTAATAAGTTTGTAAGGGTGCAGCACATAGTTTCTGATCTGAGAACCGAAATCGATTTTCATTTTGCCGGCCTCCACTTTGTCGCGCTCAGCATTCCGCTTCTCAATCTCCATCTGGTAAAGCTGGGATTTAAGCATTTGCATGGCACGCTCACGGTTGGCAAGCTGCGATCGCTCCACCTGACATACCACTACAATTCCCGTTGGCTTGTGAGTTAGCTGAACCTTGGTCTCTACCTTGTTCACGTTCTGTCCACCAGCACCTCCGGATCGTGAGGTCTGCATTTCTATATCATTTGGATGAATGTCTATTTCTATAGAATCATCAGCCACCGGATATACATATACAGAAGCAAAAGATGTGTGCCTTCTGCCACCACTGTCGAAAGGTGAAATCCTAACCAATCGGTGAACTCCGTTTTCTGATTTCAAGAACCCGTAAGCAAGTGGTCCATCGAATTCAAGTGTCACTGATTTTACACCAGCCACATCACCAGCCTGGAAATCTACTTCGCGAACTTTGTAGCCATTTGCCTCACCCCACATGATGTACATACGCATCAGTATTCCTGCCCAGTCGTTACTTTCAGTACCGCCGGCACCGGGTGTGATTTGTAACATTGCCGAAAGTTGATCTTCTTCACCGGAGAGCATTTTTTTGAATTCCAGCTCTTCTACTTCCTTCAAAGCATTGTCGTATGCAGCATTTACTTCAGCTTCCGTCCCTTCACCTTCATCCAGAAATTCCTGGAGTGTCTCTGCTTCTTCCACTGCAGCTTCTACCTGCTCGTAATGTTCCGTCCATGTTTTTTTAGCCCTGATTTCTTTGAGTGTAGTTTCAGCTTTTTCAGGGTCATTCCAAAAGTCTGGTTGTGCGGTTACCAGTTCTTCTTCTTCTATCTCTTTTTTCTTGGTATCATAGTCAAAGATACCTCCTCAAGGCCGAGATACGCGCCTTCAAGTCTTTCAACTGATCTGTTGTCATGTTGTAAAGTTGGTTTAGATGAAAAATGAAGTGCGAAGTTAATGGATTTGGTGATGGTATGATGCGGAAATTTGTGGAGTATTTAGAATTACAATTATTCATCTCTTTTGAATAATTGAACCGCAAAGAGCACAGAATTAATCCTCTAATTCTCATTTTTCTCTACCCATACAAGACAGCATAATTGTACATATAAATGAATTGTTGCTTATTTAAGCATGGGATGATACAAATAGGAGTAAAAGAGCTGGTCTTCTGCTTTCTCAGAGACCTTTAAGGTTTAGTGAAAAAAAGACCCGGTCTTGGCGTAACCGGGTCTAATCATTTGTTCATCAATAAAACCTAATTCAACTATTCTCTTTTTTATCTTTTGTCTGAACGGGTTTGTATATTTCATGGAATTTGGCGTGATCCAGGGGATCTATTCCCATGAAATGCTCAGTATCAATATAATGTGAACCACCATCCTTGATTCTATGCCTGAAACTCAAAGGATGCATTTGGGATAATGTGCCGTCTTTCATGGTCGTGAGGATTAAGCTATACAAAGGTCTATAACATTCACTAAGTATATCATGATCACGATCAGTCAAAAAGTTGATTCTAAGCATTAGAATCACCAGGTAGTGCTCTGCATATTATGCACTGCGCGCATGATGTCTTTTTGGGATATTTGACCAACAAGCTTGCCTCTATTGACTACAGGAAATCGCCTGATTCGCTTCTCCAGAAACATTTGAGCTGCATCAAATATGTTGGTGTCAGGACTGATGCTGATCACTCTGTCAGACATGTACTGACTGACAAATCCCATCAGGTTAGGCATGTTATTGTATTTGCCTTTCACAACTTCCTTCATGCAATCTCCTTCGGAGATCACTCCTACAAGCTCTCCATCACGATTGACTACCGGGGCTCCTGAAATCCTGTTCTTGAGAAGGGTGTCAATCACTTCATCCATGTGTTGTTCCGGACGAAAAGTGATCAGTTTGGTGGACATGTAATCTGCAACTGTAACTTTCTGTTCAGTGGATCTTGGCTTTTCCATCTGAACTCCTCTGTAACTCTTAACCATATCTGTCTTATTTTTAGGATAGTCCTAGAAGATATAGAATAGTCAGGAGAAGACCAAATTCAAACAGAATTGAATTTGGCTTATTGAGAATAAAATCAGAATAATATAATGTGTTATGCAAATAATGCAGTCCAAAAGACTGCATTATTGTTAACTTATCAAAGTTTGTAAATCCAGCCGTGTGGATCCGGAATATCACCGGTTTTGATCCTGGTAAGTGTATCCAGAAATTCATTGGAATATTTCCATCCATCAACCGAAGGGAGATTATAATCTGTTCCATCATGATGGATCATTTTGATCTTGGCAACAGTAGCTGCTGTGCCAGCTCCAAATGCTTCCTGCATGCTGCCATTTTCAATACTGTCGATTACTTCTGTGACTTTAATCGGTCTTTCTTCCACCGCCATTCCCATGTCTTTCGCTATTTGAATGATGCTATCTCTTGTTATTCCATTCAAAATAGTATCTCCGGTAGGTGCTGTAACCAATGTGTCATTGATCACAAACATCAGGTTCATGGTGCCACTCTCCTCTACGAACTCATGGGTTTTAGCATCTGTCCAAATGAGTTGGTTAAATCCTTCTTTCTGAGCATCAACAGCAGGTTTTAGTGCAGCAGCATAATTGCCGCCTGTTTTGGCAAAACCTGTTCCGCCTTGTGCAGCACGTGTATAATGCGTTTCAATCTTAACTTTTACTGGCTCAGCATAATACGCCCCAACCGGCCCTGTGATGATCAGGAACTGATAGGTGTCAGACGGCCTGATCCCGATGAAAGGATCCATGGCAATCTGCAAAGGTCTGATGTACAGTGACGTGCCTGGAGTAGTCGGAACCCACTCACGATCAAGTTTCAGCAATTCTGTCATGGCATTCATGAAAAGCTCTTCAGGAACTTCAGGCATGCACATACGCTCGGCACTTTTACGCATTCTACGTGCGTTGGCCTCAGGTCTGAAGACGAGCACTTCACCATCTGCCGATCTGTTGGCTTTTAGTCCTTCGAAGATGGTAGATGCGTAGTGGAGGGTAGTGTTAGCAGGAGAAATGCTTAGGTTACCATAAGGGACTATTCTCAAATCCTGCCATTGTCCATTTTTATAATCAGCAATAAACATGTGATCTGAATATACTGACCCAAAGGAAGGGTTTTTGAGGTCTGTGTCCTGAAGCTTCGATTTTGAAGTTTCAGTGATTTTGATGTCCATAGTTTCTGTCATGCCAGCCAAAATTTATCTTATTCAATTATTTCCAGGGCTCCAGGGGGTTTCCGGGGCGTTGAGTATTTGTGCCATTTTCCGCGACATTACGAAAAAATAGTCGGAAAGCCTGTTCATGAATTGAATGATTTCAGGGGCTACTTCCTCGTGTTCGGATAAAGCGATGATACTACGTTCTGCCCGGCGACATACCGTCCTGCAAACGTGACACAAAGATACAACTTGATGTCCTCCCGGCAGTATAAAATTTTTAAGTTCCGGTAGTTCACCTGATGCTTTGTCTATCCAAACTTCCAGCTGCTTGATTTCTATGCTTGAAATCTTAGGAAGTTCAAAACCTTTGAAATCGGGCTCTGTTGCCAGAACGGATCCTATTGTAAAGAGATTTTCCTGTATCCAGTAAAATTGATTGGCAATACGAGCTTCCACTTCTTGATGATCCTTGAGTAATCCAATAAATGAATTAAGCTCATCAACATTGCCATAGGCATCTATACGCATGTGCGCTTTTGATACTTTTTTACCTCCAAGAAGAGAGGTTTGTCCTTTATCTCCTGTCTTAGTGTAAAGTTTGGTACTCATGCTACTGGGGTGGTAGATCTTACGTTTTCATTGACGGTGTCTGATTCTATCAGGCCGTCTCTTAATCTGATGATTCTATGGGCATACTCTGCTATGTCTTCTTCGTGCGTTACCATGATAATGGTATTTCCCTTTTGGTGGAGCTCCGCAAAAAGGTCCATGATAGAATAAGAAGTTTTAGAATCCAGGTTACCGGTTGGTTCATCAGCCAGAATGATACTTGGATCATTTACCAGCGCTCTGGCAATAGCCACTCTCTGTCTCTGTCCTCCGGATAGTTCGTTTGGTTTATGATAAGCTCTATCTTTCAAGCCCACACCATCAAGTGCAGCAAGTGCCTTTTCATCCCGATCCTCTTTGCCATAACCAGCATAGATAAGTGGGAGAGCTACATTTTCCAGCGAAGAAGCTCTCGGTAGTAGGTTAAACGTCTGGAATACAAACCCAATTTCTTTATTTCGGATTTCTGCCAGCTCGTTTTCTGTAAGATCACTTACATCATTATTATTGAGGATGTAAGTACCTGAAGTAGGTGTGTCCAGACAACCGATGATATTCATCAAAGTGGATTTGCCTGAGCCAGAAGGTCCCATGAAGGCAACATACTCACCTTTGTTTATTGAAATTGAAATGGATTTGAGCGCGTGGATGGTCTCGCTACCCATTACATAGCTTTTCTTGATGTCTGTGGTATTGATGATTTGACCCATAATGGCATAAAACTAGTGAATGTTAAAGAAGTCACGAACTAACAAACGCGATAATGCATAGTTTTGATTAATAATCTGATAGCTATTATGTCAATGGTGTTAATAATACTTACCTGGTTGTTAACTCAGCCTTTTCAAGGATGGGAAACTTTACAAAAGTTGGAACTTTCTACAGCGTATGATGAATTTCTGGGAGAAGAAATGGAGGTTCCGGTGTTTTCCGATGAGCTAAAAGGGTTTGATAAAAAGGAAGTAACCCTCGAAGGTTATGTGATCCCACTGGAGCAAGCAACTTCACAAGATTATTTTGTGCTTTCCCGGTTTCCATTCAACAATTGCTTTTTCTGTGGGAATGCAGGCCCTGAAACTGTTGCAGAGATTTACACCGAAGAGCAGTTTGAATTTACGGATACAAAAGTTCGGGTCACCGGCACTTTGGAGTTAAATGCAGATGACCCGCTTCATTTATTTTTTATTGTCAATCAAGCGAAGGTCGAAGTACTTGATTGAGCCTTTATTCCAGGAGTTACACTTCTCTATAATTATTATCCGGGTTAAGCATTGTTGTATAGCTTAAGCACTGGTTCTCTCAACACTTTGGCATGTTCTGAAAGCAAGAAGCCAATATTTGTTGCAATGGTTTCTGGCGTAACCCAATCACTAAATTTAGCATCCGGCATAGCTTCTCGATTTGGAGGTGTATCAATGATACTTGGTACTATTACTGCGGCATGGATGTCCTTTAAGTCGTCATCTTCATTGATGATTTCTGAAAGCTTGATTACAGCGCTCTTAGAAACAGCATAGGGTAAAACAGCCGCGGCACCACCTTCCATTGCAGGTTTTGCTCCAACAAAAATCAACTTTCCGCCACCAGTTGAATTCATCCATGAAGTAGCAAAATGAGCGGTGTGAAAAGCAGTCATATAATTGAGGTTGAGCATTTTCATCATGTCGCTACTCGATGCATTTTGAATATTGCTCATGCCAAATCCACCAACCAGGCAGATCACCGCATCGATTTTGGAGTATTTCGATTTTAGGTTGCTAAAAAGGGTTTCGGTAGCTTTTTCATCGGTAAGGTCACATTCGTGAAAGTCAACCTTGCTTTCCGGGTGTTGGTGTCCAGGCTCTATCGTCCCGATAACCTGGTAATCCAGTTTAATCAGGTGATTACAAACTGCGGTTCCGAGGTTGCCGGCAGTTCCGGTAATGAGTATCGTTTTCTTCATTTCTATTTGGGCTTTTGTTAGTAAACTTGAATCTGAACGCTAAGTTAATGGTATGAGCATTTCTTTGATTATTCTCTTTTCAGCATTGTTTTTATGGGTTATAGCAATTACTGATTTAATACGATCAAAATTCAAGGATTGGTTCTGTTTTATGGTTGATTTTAAGGAAACGGCATCTTGTAAATAGATTTGAATCATGAAAGACTCACAATCAAATTTCTTCGCTGATGTTTATGATGTGGTTCGGCTGATACCCAAAGGACGAGTTACTTCCTATGGTGCAATTGCTAATTATTTAGGACTAAAGCGCAGTGCCAGAATGGTTGGCTGGGCAATGAACCAATCTCATGGCGATGATAGTGTTCCCGCACATCGGGTGGTTAATAGAAATGGAGTGCTATCCGGAAAACACTTTTTTAGTGGTGGAGAACATGCTATGCAGCAATTATTAGAGGCTGAAGGAATTAAAGTGATTGATGACCAAATTCAGGATTTTAAAGATGTCTTTTGGGATCCAATGTCTGAGTTGGAGCTTTAGATTAATACCTTAGTATATCATTCAAGCTAGTTTTTAGTTGCTCTATTTCTGATTTTTCAATATCTCCAAGTTTACGCAGAAGCCTGTTTTTAGAAATAGATCTGATGTGAAATATCAGCGTTTCTGAAGGAGAAGGAAGATTGTTTTTGTTATCAGGACTGAGAACTACATTTCCTTTGTAGTTTTTGACATTAGTAGTTAATGGACAAACAATGACAACCTTCAATAATTCATTCATCATGTTGCCGCTTAATATCACTACCGGTCGAGTTCCGGCTTGCTCGGAGCCTTTAGTTGGATCTAGGGAAGCATACCAGATTTCGCCTTGTTTCATTCATCTATTTGGTTGAAGTAATCAATCATTCCTTCTTCGGCGATATTCATGATTTCATCATCCTCACCAGCCAGTTTGTAGGATTTGATATACTCGGCTTTGTTGAGCTGATCCAGATAAATTCTCAAGGCTTTTTCGATCAGTTTATTTTTAGGCACCTTCATCTCTGATGCTTTTTTGCTAAGCTCATTAATGAGACTGTCAGGAAGAGAACTTGTGAAGGTTGTCATACTTTTATATTTATGAATTATAAATATAAAACTTATTTACGAATTGCCATTAGTCCTCCAAAAGTCAATAATCCATTTAAAATTAGGATTTCAAATCCAAACTTGTATCCCCAAAGCCAATCCACAGAGTTGATATTGATGATGTAAGAAAGCGCTGGAGAAAGTAGACAAACGAAAGGAACCCACTGGTCTTTGAGCTGATGTTTAGTGAAAATCCCAAAGGTAAAAAGTCCTAAAAGTGGACCGTAGGTATACCCAGCTGCAACGAATACTGCAGTGATTACACTTTGATCATTGATGGCCTGAAAGACGAGGATTACCAGGAAAAGCAAAAAGGAAAACCCAAAATGAACAGCTTTTCGGATATTCTTTTTCTCATGATAGTTTTTTGGAGTGAACCCAAGAAAATCTATACAGAAGCTTGTAGTGAGAGCTGTAAGCGCTGAGTCGGCACTGGAATAGGCAGCTGCAGTAATCCCCAATAAAAACACAACAGCTCCAACTGTAGAGAAGTGGTTGATCGCTAATTCTGGAAAAAGGTAATCTGTTCGTTCGGGGATGACAATATTGTTGGCTTCCGCAAACTGGAATAGAGATAATCCCATGCTGAGGAATAGGAAATTGACGACAATCAGGATTACACTAAACCAAAAGATGTTTTTCTGTGCATCGCTAAGAGAGCGACAGGTAAGGTTTTTTTGCATCATGTCCTGGTCCAGTCCAGTCATAACAATGGCAATGAAGGCTCCCGCAAAGAATTGTTTGAAGAAATTGTGACCACTTTGCCAGTCGAAGTTAAAAATCTTGCTTCGTGGATCATTGGCAATATTTCCAACCAGTTCTGAGAAACTCCAGTCGAGGTGATTTTTCATGAAAATGATGCTGATAATTACCGCGGCAATCATGAAGGTGGTTTGGAGTGTGTCAGTCCAGACAATAGTCTTGATGCCACCTTTGAAAGTGTATAACCAGATCAAGATGATCGTGACCAACACAGCAACCCAAAATGGCAGGTCAAAAGCATCGAAAAACGAAATCTGTAGCACACTGGCCACCAGAAAAAGCCTGAATGAAGACCCAATAACCCGACTGATCAGAAAAAAGAATGCTCCTGATTTGTAAGACCAGAATCCAAAGCGCTCTTCCAGGTAGGTATAGATGGATACCAGGTTGAGTCGGTAATACAATGGAAGAAGCACCTTAGCAATGACAAAATATCCCAACAAATAGCCGATGACCACCTGGAAATAATAAAAGTTGCTATTACCAACTTCACCGGGAACAGAGATGAAAGTAACTCCTGAAAGTGAGGCTCCAATCATCCCAAAAGCTACAAGATACCATGGTGATTGTCGATTGGCATTATAAAAATCAGTGTCAGAAGAGTTGCGGGATGTGAGCCATGAAACACCAATTAAAACTGCGAAATATCCAAGAATAATACTGCCAACAATTACCGGACTCATAGGTTTCTTTTAGAGTAGACATAGAAGAATTCGGCCAAAATTGTGGCAAATTAATCACTTACACTAATTTTGCGGATTATGGGACAGATGGAATTTGCACCGGAAATAGAAGAATTAGTTGAGGTAGAGTCTGAGCTGGGGCATACTGAAACCAATGACCTGATTGTTCACAATGATGATTTTAACACTTTCGATCACGTGACCAACACACTGATCAGGGTTTGCGATCACGACGTACATCAGGCGGAGCAGTGTACCTATATCATTCATTACAAAGGTAAATGCGCAGTGAAGCATGGTTCTTTCAAGGATTTAAAACCAATGAAAGAAGCTATCAATGATGCTGGTATATCTGCTACTATAGAATAATGGAATACCCCTCCAAGTTGATTGAGCAGGCTGTGGAGGAAATCTCCAAGCTTCCAGGTATTGGAAGAAAGACAGCTTTGAGACTAGCACTTCATCTTTTAAAACAACCTGAAAGCCAGGTTCAGGGCCTTTCTGAGTCGCTTACAAATCTTCGCGAAAACATCAAGTATTGTCGAACCTGTCATATCATCGCTGATACGGAGGAATGTACCTGTAAGACACCTTCACGTGACACGTCGATCATTTGTGTGGTAGAAGATACTCCAGACGTGCTGGCTATCCGAAATACAGGACAGTACAATGGACTTTTTCATGTGCTTGGCGGAAGAATTTCTCCCATGGATGGCATTGGGCCGGATAATCTTAATATTGATTCTTTGGTTGATCGTGTAAAGCAAGAGGCCGACGAGATCAAAGAAGTGTTGCTTGCCTTAAGCTCCACTATGGAAGGAGATACCACTGCTTTCTATATCGCCAAAATGCTTCGGGAAACGGGAGTGAAAGTTTCAACTATTGCTCGTGGGGTACCTGTCGGAGGAGAGCTAGAATATACGGATGAGATTACCCTGGGCCGAAGCATTTCAACTCGCACATTATTTTCAACGGATTAAATAATCGTAGCATTGTTGGTAAAAGTTGATTATTTTACCAGTAACGATCTTTAAAACACCGGTTTGCTAATGCTTTCAAAGTCCATCATAGTCCTTATGATTATGCTCGGTACAGTTCAATCTGTCGATGACTTACAGGAGATTCTGTCACTTCCTGCAGAAGATGTCAATGTAAGGATAAGTAAGCTGGATCAACTAATTGCCACTGGTTCAGAGGACACTGTTTTGTTAGCAAGGTCTACTTATCAGCTCGGCCTGGAATACATGGAGCTTGGGTTTACAGACAAAGCCCTTGAAAATTTTGCGCACTCATTGGAATTTTTCAAATCACGATATGACTCTTCCGGAGTATCGGAAGTGTTGCTTTCAACCTCTCGTGCCTATTCTAAAGTACAGGAATTCAATCAGGCACTGAAATCTCTTCATCAAGCCTGTATTTATACCGATGATCTTGCTCAGACGAAGGAGATAAATACCTCCATCGGATATGTTTATTTTAACCTGTATCAGCTGGATTCAGCTGAGAAGTATCTGAAAAAAGCAGCAGTTCAGTTTGAGGAAATCGGTGAATTGCCAATCAGGCCTTTGCTCAACCTTAGTGGTGTAAATGTGATGCGAAAGCATTATTCAGAAGCTCTACAGGGTTTGCTCCATCTGGAAGACATGGGTTTAGAAAAGCTTCCTTTAGCATCAAGATATTATGTATTGAGCTTTATCGCTGCACTTTATCACCAAAATGGGAATGAAAGACTCAGTAAAAAGTATCTCCAACGGCGAGATTCGCTTCACAGGAGTGCTGAGAAGGAGCCAAGCAGCCTGGATTTTTATGAAACAATGGCGATTGCTGATACGCTTCTGGGAGATTACGCAGGTGCTGTATCCTATAATCAGAAGTACATTGACCTCTTTAAAGAACTCAATAAAAATAATCTGGCAACCCAATTAGCCAACTTTCAGAAGTTATATGAACTCAAAGAAAAAGAAGCGGAGATAAGCCTTCTTGAAAAGGAAAATCAATTGATTTCTTTACGCCAACAGAAAAGCAGGTTTTATCTGGTCATCGCTATTCTCGGCATTGTGGTGCTTTTACTTGCTATCATTCTGATATACCGGAGCTTGCTTATCCGAACTTTGCTCAATAGGAAACTTACAAAACTCAACGATCAAATATCCCAGCAGAAAGACGATTTACATCAGCAGAATCAACTTCTGGAACAGACCATTGCCAACCTGCAACAAACTCAGGCCAAACTGATTCGATCTGAGAAAATGGCTTCTATTGGTGTTTTTGTGTCAGGTGTAGCGCATGAACTCAACAACCCCATCAATGTAGTGAGTGGGGGTCTTTACATTATTGAGCGAAATCTAAGCGAACTGCTAAAAGGTGACATTGACATAGATGCTCAGTCAGTTGCGGATGTAGATGTGATGTTGAAGGAATCCGGGAAGAGTATCGAGAAGATCAATCGGATTATTCAGGCTCTCACGATGGCTACCTACACGGACCAAATACCTGTTGAGGTTGATATCTCACAGATTATCGATAATGTTTTGATAGGGTTAGACCTTTATGATCATCGAAAAATTGATTTTACAAGAGATACGCCAGCGGCGACACTGACCTGTTTTCCAAATCGGATACATCATGCGCTTAAAAGTATACTGGAGAATGCCTTGTTTTTTGCTGAACAGACTACATCAGACAAGCCATCGGTCATGATTAAGACGAGAAATGAGGACGAAAACATAGTTCTGGAGGTTAGCAATAATGGGCCTGGTATTCCTGAGGATCAATTGCTGAAAATCTTCGATCCGTTTTTTACCACTAAAGAGGATGAGTTGTCCCCAGGCCTGGGACTTTATTTTGCTTTTAGTGCCATATCTGAACACAACGGGACAATAGAGGCGAGAAATGATCATGGTTGGGTCAGGTTTGAAGTGGTTTTGCCATGTGAAGTTTCCTAATCAATCCTCATCTCTTTTTACCACAAGGTTATAAGAAAGCAAAATGGCAATTCCGATAGCCAAAATGAAAAAATACCATCTGGGTTCGTCTTTTTGCCAGGTTCTGTAGAAATATCCGGCACTCAGTGCCATCACTACGGTTACCAAAACATAGCTTAGTGCTCTTAATGATCTTGGATTCATGGATGCAATTTGGCCTTATGGCGCCAGTTTTTCCAGAAATTCCACCATATTTTCTTCATGTTCCAGACTCAGCCTTTTTCTTAGTCGATATCTGGCTGTTTCTACGCCTCTCAATGAAATATTGAGAATTGGGGCAATTTCTTTATTGGTGAGGTTCATTTTCACCAAAGCACAGAGTCTGAGTTCTTTGGTGGTCAGGTCAGGAAAGTGGGTTTTCAACTCCTGGAAAAAGGCATGATGCACACGCTCAAAATTAGCCTCGAATACATGTATATGCTCTTCATCATTGAGGTGGATGCCGATTTTTCTCATCAGATTTCTGAGCAGATCACGGGATTTTTCGTTTTTGGCAATTTCCCTCAGGCCTTTCAGGTCGTCACGCAATTGTGTGAGGAGTTCTTGTTTTTTTACCAGCAACATGGTGTAGTTGGCCAATTCTTTGCTCTTGAAGATTACGTCCTCTTCTAACATTTGTTTGTCCTTCTCAATGCGTTCTTTTTCTCTTTCTAGTTTAATTTGTTGAAGTTCCAATTCGAGGACACTTCGTCTTTTTTGTTCTATAATTCGTGTATTTCTAATTTTTCTTCTGACCAGAATGGAGGCTACAATAATTGTAAGGAAGGTCAATATTATGAAGCTCAAGCGTGCAAAAAAGGATCGGTACCAAATCGGCAGTATTTGAAAATGATAGGTGGCCTCTTGACTGATGCCGCCTAGCAATGCTTTGGAATGAACTTTTAAAGTATGTTCTCCTTCCTCTAAATAGTTGATGACGAGTGTGGGAGTGGTAGACCATGATGACCAGTTCCCTCTATCATCTAGTTGGTAGCTGAACTGAACATCCTTTTGATTCATGAAACGGTTATTTGAAAATTCAAATTTGAGTTGCTGAAAACCATGATTTATCCTTAGGATTTTATCCCCAGGCAGATTCAGAGGAGCGAAAATGAGACTGTCTTGGGAGTCCAGGTAGCTTATTTTTGTAAAAAGGCATTTAGCCTGGGATTGGGTTATTGGAGATGAAAGGTCATATAGATAGATGCCGCTTTCCGTACCAATAAGGATTCCTTGATCGTTAGGCAGTGGCAGCAAATACTCCATTGCAGCTATAAAGGAATTTTTAAAGCCAAGAAATCTGTCTTGATGGAGATCTTTGTTGGTGCTGTCATTATAAAAAAAGCCCAATACATTGTTTTTGATTACCCAGGTGATATCTGGTGTATAGACTATTTTTTGAATGGTTTCGGTAGCTCCTAATATTTCTGTTAGTTCCGGATGGAGTGAAAATTCTTCTGTTTTGTTGTCAAAAGTGTAAGCCCCTTGTTCTGCTAGAAAAACGGTGTCTTGATCCCAGGTAGTTATCCTTAGGTTAAGACTTGAAGGTAATCCATTCTTTTCGGTATAGTGCTCCACGGACTCTAGTCTGGTAAGATCTTCGTCCAGTCTAACCTTATAAACCCCACTCTCCCAGTGACCAACCCAAAATGTACGGTCATCATGGGTGGGCATTGTATATTGAGTAGAGAATTCAAAACCCTCTATTTTACCTTTAAAAACATATTGGCCGTTTGATTGATGGTGGAGTATATAGAAACCGTCATAACCACAGGCCAGATAGTGGTTTTTGTCACCTTTTATGGGAAGTACTTCTAGAATGCCATTGGTACCGGGAATATGATAGAATGAATTATTGCGCATTACAAAAACTCCCCGGTCATGACTGATTAAAATTTCATCATTTATTTGAGCAAAGGACCAGGTTTGTGCTTCCAATCCTTCCATTATTTCAAAATCTGATCGATCCAGGAATGTATTTTGTTCATCTCCTGCTTCAGTCCAATAAACTCCTTGATTAGTTGCCAGATAAAGTTTGTGGTCGATGATTAAAACGTTATAAATGCCGGCATTTTCGAAAATGACACTAGTAGGGGAGGAGGTTTCCAAACAATCAATTCCTCTATTCAGCAATGCCCAGATGTTTCCGTCCAAAGTTTGGTATAGCTTAAGAACGGTGTGATCTTGAAGTGTTTTTATCTCCCGGTATTTCACCAGACGGTGTTCTTCCTGTTTGAAGGTTAAAATCTGGTTGTTTACGGTGCCTGCATAATACAATCCTTCTCTTGATTTCAATACGCAAAACACCTGATCGATTTGACCTTCCAGTATATTTTTGGAGTAGTTGATGGTTTCTGCTGCTAAGTTGATAGAGTAGATATTGCCTTCTTTGGAGAAAATCAAGGCTTCATCTTCCTGGCTACCAGGTAGAATACCGCATATTTCTTGGTTGTCAAATATTCGGGTGTTGATAATTCGCTTTGACTCAAGGTTTTGGAGATTGATTTTTTTAAGATAGTCGCCATCCATTGCATATAATATGCCGTTAATTGCATATATGGATTCAAAGCGATCTCTTGCCGTTATGGTAGCGCCTTTGGATTCGTCCAGAATAATTAATTTTTTGAATGTTCGCAGAATCAGTTGATTTTCAGCTTCGATGATTTGCCATAAATCCAGGAATTCACGCTCTTTTTCAGGGATTAAGTGCAGAAGTGACTGATAGCTGTAGTGCCCAAAGATGTCCATCACCATTTTGCCAAACTCATTGTTGGCACCTACATAGATAGTTCCATCTTTACTACATAGCAAGCTGCGAATTGCTGATCCGTTGGGGAGCCTTACCAGGCTCCAGCTTTCTCCATTGTAGACATTGACACCATACTGATTGCCGAAGTACAATGTTCCATTATCTTTTGATTCAGTCATGCACCAGAATTTCGAATCGGTTTTGTAATCCTGGCGAGTGAAGTGAATCACTTTTGGCGTGCCTTTGATGTTTTGAAGCATCAGGCTATCGAAAGCCAGTAAGTTACCTGAGGAGCATAGCAGACATAAGATGATGAACCATTTGAAAAGTGGATGTGTGGAATTTGCAGGCTTCATATTAATGATCTAAGGTGCTAATTTTTCCAGAAATTCCACCATATTTTCTTCATGCTCAAGGCTAAGCCTTTTTCTTAGTCGATATCGGGCTGTTTCCACACCTCTTAGAGAAATATTGAGAATTGGAGCAATTTCTTTATTGGTGAGGTTCATTTTCACTAAAGCACAGAGTCTGAGTTCTTTGGTGGTCAAGTCAGGAAAGTGGGTTTTCAATTCCTGGAAAAAGGCATGATGCACACGTTCAAAATTAGCCTCAAATACATGTATGTGTTCTTCATCATTGAGGTGAATACCAATCTTTCTTACGAGCGTTCTGAGCTGATTTCTAGACCTTTCATTTCTGGCAATTTCCCTAAGTTCTTTCAGGTCGTCACGGAGTTCTGTGAGTAATTCCTGCTTTTTGGATAGCAACATCGTATAGTTAGCAAGTTCTTTACTTTTGAATATCACATCTTCTTCCAGTACCTGGCGATGCTGTTCTATCAACTCCTTTTCTCTTTCCAGTTTTATTTTTTGCAGTTCCATTTCCAGCAGGTTCTGCTTTTTCTTTTCCTCGGATCGGGTCTTTTCTTTTTCTACCACAATCTTCTTTTTCACCAACTTCCTGGAAGCAGCTATACATAGCAAAATAATGATCACATATACTCCAAATGCCCATTTGGTCAGGTACCAAACGGGTAGTACCTCAAAAGAAAATCCAGTAGCATTGGCATATTCACCAATCATGCTGCGGGCCTTTACTTTGAAGGTATAATTGTCAGGATATAATCTGGTATAGACTTTATATGGATCGCTGGTCCAGTCTGACCAGTCCTCATCCAATCCTTCCAGCTGATAGCTGTATTGAACCTGGATCTGATCTTTGAGCTGCGGTGCAGAAAACTCAAACCTCAGGTCATTTATCTCACTCGAAAGTTCAAGTTTATGGTGAATGTCTGCCATTAGAGTGCTGTCACTCAGTCGATAGCTGATATTGGTTATACTAGTACTGAACCTGTGCGATCCGTTTTGAAACGAGAGATCAAAGGCATATAAACCACGATTGGTGCCTATCAGTACATTTTCGGTATTGATTGGCAAGATGCACTCCATGCCTCGGTTAAGCGTGCCTTTGAGTTCCAGAAACAGACCTTTGTGAAGATCGTCTGTCTCCTCATCAAAATACCCGATTTCATCATTCTGTACAAACCAGGTTTGATCTTCGTATTCCAATAATTTCCTCACATTATGACTGGTACCAAAGATGCTGTTGAGTTCTTTATGAGGTACAAATTTGTTGGTTTGTTCATCATAAATGTAATTGCCGGTGTTTGTTGTGAAAACAATCTGGTTCTTCCATCGAAACACATTGATATTAAATGGTGAAGGGAAGTCTTCTGCCTGAAAGCTGGCCACACTTATCACACGCTCATAATTCTTGTCGAATTGAACTTTAAAGACGCCTTTGTATCCATGGCAAACCCAAAATACGCCTTCTTTATCCTGCTGGATTATGTCTCTGCTGGATTCATTGAACCCTTCAAATCTCTGCAGTACCTCAAACCCCGATTCCGGGGTGTAAACCATTGAATAAATTCCATAATATGTACAAATAAAGTACTGATGCTCTTTGCCACGAACAGGAAGTATTTTCCACGTGCCCATCTCTACCGGTAGCTGAATGATGTTTTCACCGTCTATAATGAACACACCCCGGTCGTGGCTTACCGTAATTTCACCTTCTATGACCTGAAGTTTCCATGCGGCACCTTCCAACCCGGGAATTTTTGTAAATCTCAGGCTGCTGAAATTGGGATTTTTTATGATTTTTTCTGACACAAAAACTCCTTGATTGGTGGCTGCATATATTTTGCCTCCCCGAATCAAAACATCAAATACGGAAGCATTTTCAAAAAGCACACTTATTGGTGATGTGATGTTGATGCAGTCAATGCCATTGTTGAGCAGTGCCCAAATATTACCATCGCTACTTTCATATAAACTGTGGACCGTGTTGTCCTGTAGCTTCATAAAGTCATTTTCAATGGGAATTACTTCTCCACCCTTGTCAAGTACCAAAATCTCTGAGCTCAGAGTACCCAGGTAGAGATTGCCGCCAGAAGATTTCAGTACAGAAAGGATTTGGTTGCTGGAATTTTCATCAAAATAGTTCTTTTTAAACTCAACGGTATTTTTTGAAATGGAGTAGCTGTATGCAGCACCAGGCTTGGTGAAAATGAGTAAATCATCCGGGGTTTTTCCCGGAATAATCTCTGTTACAGCTTGATGCTGAATCTGTCCGGGCAGGATGATTGTTTTTAGTGCGTAAGTTTCCAGGTCCAGAATTTTGATTCCCAGGTTATCTACCAGGTATAGCTGGTCATTAATCACTGTTGAGTAATAATGATTTTGGACTGGAACAGTGGATATTTTCTCATCATGCAAGGCGACCAACATGGTGAAGCTTCTGAAGATGATATGGTCTTGTACTTCATGAATGTCCCAGATATTTTCCAACACACGATCTTCCGGACGCAACTGAGACATCAGTGATTGGTAGCTATATCTGCCAAAAGCATCTTTTTTAATGGTGCCAAACTCATTGAATCCTCCGACATACACTTGCCCGTCTGCTGTTGTGATCATGCTCCGTACAGACGAGTTATTAGGCATCTGTACATTTTGCCACCTGGCACCATCAAAAATCAATGTGCCATCATTGGTTCCAAAATATTTAATGCCGTGATAGTCTTGTGTCATACACCATACCTGCGGATCACTTTCAAAATCATCCCGTGAATAGTGAATGATCCTTGGCGTGCCTTTAATCTCTGATTGCCGGGCTTCCAAAGGCTCATTATTTTGAGCGAATAAGCGGCCTTGGGTGCAGATTATTACCAGAATTAATAGTCCAATACCTTCTTTCATACTTAAAAAATTGGTCTAATTTAAACATTCAACGTTCTGAAAACCAGATTACTACCATTATTTGTAGTAGCGATGAAGTGACCCCCAGATTTGCTGATGTATTTAAGATGTACCCGTTCACTGCGGAATAGTGACCGATCTGGGTACTTTTGATTTTAGGAATATTTATATGAAATCGATTGGATATTTTGATTTCTTAAAAACAGTATTCAAAACTAACACCAAAAAAATCAAAAATTCAAAATGAGCAGGAATATAAGACTTGTATTTGTGCTGATGGGTATGCTATGTCTTAGCCAGCCCTTGAGTGCCCAATTTCTCAAAGCTGAGGGAACAAAAATCGTCAATGAGCAAGGTGATGAGGTCATTTTCAGGGGTATTGGTCTGGGCGGCTGGATGCTTCAGGAAGGCTATATGCTCAACACCTCTGGACCCCAGCATGAAATCAGAGCTCGGATCGTCTCGCTCATTGGTGAGGAAAAGACACAGCAGTTTTACGATGCATGGTTAGCCAATCACATGCGCAAAATTGATGTAGACTCCATGGCAAGCTGGGGTTATAATCTGATTCGCCTGCCAATGCATTACAACCTGTTTACACCACCCATTGAGGATGAGCCTGTTGCCGGGCAGGTTACCTGGCGAGAGAAAGGGTTTCAGATGGTGGACGATCTGGTCAGCTGGTGTAAGGTGAACAATGTTTATTTGATTCTCGATTTGCATGCTACTCCTGGCGGTCAGGGGGAAAACAAAGATATCAGCGACTATGACCCAACCAAGCCGTCACTTTGGGAGAGTGATGCCAACAAGCAAAAGATGATTGCTTTGTGGAAGAAGCTGGCACAGCGTTATGTAGATGAACCTATAATTGCAGCTTATGACATTATCAATGAGCCTAACTGGGGATTTCAGGACCATACAAATGATCCGAATGGTTGCAGTGAATCATCAAACAAAGAGCTCTGGAATCTTCAAAAAGAGATTACTGCTGCCATTCGGGAAGTCGATACCAATCATATCATTGTGATAGAGGGAAACTGCTGGGGAAATAACTACAGCGGGCTTCCTGCACTTTGGGATAAAAATATGGTCATTAGCTATCATAAATATTGGAATGGAAATGAGCAAAGTGATATCCAGGGAATGCTGGATATGCGCAATAATCGAAACGTTCCCATCTGGCTTGGAGAAACCGGTGAAAACTCCAATACCTGGTTTACGGATGCGGTAACTCTTTTTGAAAAGAATCATATGGGTTGGTCCTGGTGGCCGTTGAAAAAGCTGGGAGGAAATAATCCGCTGCAGATCAGAATGGATTCACGCTATCAAAAGGTGATCGACTATTGGAGTTCAGGTAATAGCAAACCAACTGAGCAAGAAGCTTTTGACGGGTTGATGGCCTTTGCAGAGAACACTAAACTGGAAAATAATATCTATCACAAAGATGTGGTAGATGCCGTGATCCGTCAGCCACATACAGATGAGACGCTTCCTTTCAAACAACACACTTTGAAAGCTGAGAAAGAATGTATTGTGCATGTGTCAGATTATGATTTAGGTAAGAATGGGTTTGCTTATTATGACACAGACGTGACCAATACCACAGGGAATGCTGGTGGGCTTATCTGGAACAAGGGATATGCTTATCGTAATGATGGGGTAGATATTGAGGAAAGTAAAGATGCCAGCGATAAAGCTAACGGGTATGATGTGGGCTGGACAGAAGATGGCGAATGGCTGTTGTACACAGTGGCAGTAGATTCTTCGGGAGCTTACGATTTTACGATACGATATGCCGGGATGCAGAAGGCTACTGTTCACCTGGAGGTGGACGGAGTGGATGTTACCGGACCGGTTATACTTTCTGCCACTGGTGGATATCAGGGTTGGACAGATCTGGTAGTCAAAGATGTGCCTTTTTATAAGGGCAAGCGAAAGATCAAATTGGTCTTTGACAAAGGAGGGGTAAACGTCAGTTACCTCGGTTTTTTTTTGACCGGAAAATTGCTGAAGTAACCTTCAAAGCGGTTTCAGCCAGGACGACTGATGCTGGTGAAATTCTATTGGCGTTGAACAAGAAGGTTGATGAGAACACTGTTTCTGAAAGAGGCTTTCATCTGTCTGTAAATGGTGAAACCAGAAAGTCGGGCACAGCCAGTCTTGTCGGTGAGCAACAAATCAAATTTTCGCCAGACACGGTAATTGTAGATACTGATGAGTTGAAGCTAAGCTATGATGGAGGTGAGCTTTCGGCAGAAGACGGATCAGCTTTGGAGGTTTTTGAATCACTTCCGATCCAAAATAATCTACCTCATTTTCAACCCATTCCAGGTAAGATTGAAGCTGAAGACTTTTCTGAAAATCATGGACTGCAGTTGGAAAGCACTACGGATACAGGAGGTGGCCAAAATATCGGTTACACCAATGCCGGTGATTATCTGGACTATCGTGTGAATGTGATTTATGATGGGGAATATTCGGTTAAGGTAAGGGTGGCATGTAATAGTGATGCTGGAAAGTTGCAGTTTGAGCAAATTGATTCTGATGGAAAGTCACTCAACCAGCAGACTATTGATGTTCCGGTAACCGGAGGATGGCAAAACTGGCAAACGGTAACCGGTAAGATGAATTTGGATATTGGCAGGACTACTCTCAGGCTGAATATTCTCGACCCTGAATTCAACGTGAATTGGTTTGAATTCCAATCAAAGGATCATATTCTGGAGGTTTTAAAGGTAGAGAAAATTCAAGTTTACCCTAATCCTGCCGAAGGGTACTTACAAGTGAAAATGCCGAATGGTGTCACTCATGCACGAGTGCAAATTACCACATTGGATGGCAGGGAGTTGATGAGGGGAAGTTATAATGCTGGTGAGGCGATTGGCGTGAGTGATCTCAAGCCTGGCGTCTATATACTCAATGTGCACTCTGACAAGCAATCAGTTTCAGAGAAGATCATTATCAAATAAGTAATTACGTAGAATTAGGTTTTTTTAGTCAAGCTGAGCGGTTGTGCTGCTCAGCTTTTTTTGTGCTTTACAGCGATTGATAATTCTCTTTGGGAAGATTATTTGAAGTTTACCCTATTCAACGATGATACCTGAACCTTTATTCCTGGCTTCCAATTGTAGAAGCTGAATACCAACATTCTCCTCTTGTTTAGCAGCGGCCATTTGCCAGCGTGTTGTGTTGAAGTTGCCACATATTGTAGTCCATATTCACTTCTCAATAAGCCAACATTTCATAAGAGTTTGCTGGAATGTGAACAATCCATTCGAAAATCGCCCCGTTAAAATACAATTTCCATTCTAACTCGGTAATCGTGTTAAAATAAAGTTTTGAAATAATTAAAAATTTACCATAAACACCTATTAATGCCGCTTATGGCAGGTTATTATTCTTAACCCAGAAGTATTTACGTTCAAATATTCTGTCTTTAGATCTTGTTTTTGTCTTATGGTGGATAAAATTGTATTATTCTAATATAATAATAATAAAAAACCTTTTGAAATATCTGTTTTCTTATCAAAATCCTTCTTCAAAAATAGATGTAACTGTCAGTAAATCAATTCATAAAATATTTTGAAGTATTTCTGACGAGCCAGGTTTTATGGTGAAGTATTCAAAGTGTAGTGACAAATTAAGTATCACTATACGGAGAATCTATATTTGGAATTGAAGAATTGGTTGCGATCTGTTGATTTCGCTAAGATTCTTTCAAAATACCATTCACTATAAACCTAAAAAATATGAGATTGGAAATTTTACAATTTTTCAGAAGCAAGCTTAAGCTGTTAATGATGCTTACGATGGCGTTTTCAGCGGGTCTGGCTCATGCCCAGGATATAAAAGTATCCGGGACGATCACTGATGCAGAAACCGGAGAGGCATTGCCGGGAGTAACTGTATTAGAAAAGGGTACAACAAATGGTACCATCACCGACATGAACGGTCAGTATGTATTCAATGCGTCAAGTGAAGATGCCACATTGGTCTTTTCATTTGTAGGTTATGCACCTCAGGAAGCTACATTGCAAGGTCGCACAGTTCTTGATGTTTCTTTAGCGGTTGATATCCAGGCATTGGAAGAAGTTGTCGTGGTTGGTTATGGTGAGCAGAAAAAGAGCCTGGTGACGGGAGCGATTTCTTCAGTAAAAGCCAAAGAACTCAACACTGTTTCTTATGGCCGAATTGATCAGGCCCTTCAGGGAAGAACCGCTGGAGTAAATGTACAGTCAAGCTCTGGCTCACCTGGCGCTGGTACCAAAATCAGGATTCGTGGTGTTGGTTCATCCGGGAATAATGATCCCCTATTCATCATTGATGGAGTGAGAACGGGAGCAGCCGGTATGGACTATCTGGCTCCAAGCGATGTAGAATCCATTGAAGTGTTGAAGGATGCTGCTGCGGCTGCAATTTATGGTGCTGCGGCTGCCAATGGTGTTGTGATTGTGACCACTAAGAAAGGAAAATCCGGAAAAGGTGAAATTACTTACAACATGCAGATGGGTGCTCAATCAGTCAATCCAAAAGTGAATGATATGATGATGAATGCCCAGCAATATGTAGCTTATAATCAGGAAGCAGGGACACCAAATACACCAACTACGGATGACCTGAAAAACGTGAGTGGAAACGGAACCAACTGGATGGACCAGCTTTTCCAAAGTGCTCCAATGCAACAGCACAGCCTCAACTTTAGTGGAGGAACTGAAAAGTCCACTTACTTTATATCTGGAAATATCTACAAACAGGATGGTATAGCCGGTGGTAAAAAATCTCATTTCGATCGATACACAGTAAGAATCAACTCCAATCACAAAGTGAAAGATTGGTTGACAGTAGGAGAGAATCTTTCCTATTCTTATATCGGAAAAAGAGGCCTCACTGAGGATACTGAATTTGGTTCGTTGGTAGGTAGTGCCATGTCTCTGGATCCTACCACTCCGGTTACATTCAGTGGTGCACTTCCGGCATTCGCCCAAACTGCACTCAATGATGGCTACAACCTGATCAAAGCACCAAATGGCCAGTACTACGGACTTTCTCCATATGTAAGGGGTGAATATGCTAACCCATTGGAGCAAATAGATTTGGCAAAGGGCAGAACCACCCAAAACAAAGTTTTAGGAAATGCTTTTGTCACTGTAAAGCCGATCAAAGGTCTGGAGGTAACCAGCCGATTTGGTATTGATGCAGCTTTCCAGAGATATCACAACTGGACTCCTACCTTTTGGTATTCCAGTGAAAAATATAATTTGCTGGCTTCAGGATCAGACTCCTGGGATGAATGGTTCAGCTGGTTATGGGAGAACTTTGCGTCTTACAAGAAAGACTTTGGCGACCATCACTTCAATGTATTGGTGGGAACTGCCATGCAGAAGAAAACACACAACTATGCCAATGGTAACTATACAGGGCTTTTCAAAGAAGAAGACAAGTGGTCTTACGGAGCCTATGTAGCACCGAATACTTATACCAGATTTAGTAGCAGCCCTGATGGCTACCAGACTTTGGATTCATATTATGGTCGAATAGGTTATGATTTTGGAGACAAGTATTTGTTCAATATGACTATCAGAAGAGATGGTTCTTCACTATTGGCACCAGGACACCGTTGGGGAACTTTCCCATCTTTCTCTGGTGGTTGGGTAGTATCTAACGAAGGATTTTTCCCTGCCGCTCTTTCTAATGTGATCAGTTACTTCAAGCTTCGTGGAAGCTGGGGAAGAAATGGTAATATCAACATTTTGTCTCCTGGCCAGTGGCAGTCATCTATCTCTACCAATGTTGGAGGCTTGATCAGATATCCTGACGCTACTGATAATTTCTTGATTGGTGCGGCTCCAACTAACCTGTCAAACCCTGAGTTGAAATGGGAAGTAAGCCAGCAAACTGACTTTGCTGCAGATGTACGCTTCTTCAACGATCAGCTTTCTTTGACTGTAGATTATTTCAAAAAACTCACGAAAGACCAGATCACTCCTGGAACAGCTCCTTATTTTGCTGGTAACAGTCTGCCATATTTCAACTCTGGTGTGGTTCAGAACAAAGGTTGGGAGTTTGAATTGACCTATAGAAATGCTCCAAACAAGGCATTGCAGTTTGAACTATCCGCTAACATGACCACCATCAACAACAAGGTGACCCAGATGAATCCTAACTTTCCTCAAATCTCAGGGTCTAATGTTGGTACAGGATGGAGTGGTGCTACTTATTTCTCACAAGGCTATCCACTATGGTATTTCAGGGGTTACAAAACCGATGGAATTTATCAGAACCAGCAGCAGATTGATGCTAACAAGAAGGACGGTTATGATCCACAGCCAGGAGATCCGATCATACAGGATACCAATGGCGATGGAGCTATTACAGTAGACGATATGACCTACATTGGTTCTCCATACCCAAGTGCTTATTATGGAGTTCGTGCTCAGGCATCTTACAAGGGCTTTGACCTGATGGTGTTCCTCCAGGGGCAGTTTGGAAACGACATCCTGATGGGATTCAACAGAACAGACCGACCTACGGCTAACAAACCAGCATTTTTCTATGAAGACCGATGGACTGAGGAAGGTTCTACCAACACATGGTTCCGTGCCAACAGTAACAATACCTTCATCTACAGCAGTGATCTGATGGTGTTTAAGGGGAATTATGCCAGAATCCGACAGCTACAGATTGGTTACACCATTCCGGCGAAACTTCTGGAGAAAATGGGAGTGAAAAATCTTCGCTTTTATGCTTCACTGGATAACTTCTTCACATTCACCAAATATCCGGGTATTGACCCTGAAGCAGGAAGTAACAATGACAATAGCCAGGGTATAGACCGAGGTGTGTATCCACGTCCAAGAAAAGTGATCGGTGGACTATCATTTAGCTTCTAAAAGCCAAAATCAGATTTCAACAAAAAAGATTAAAAGAGATGAAAAAAATATCAATCATATTTTCTCTGGCTTCTGTCTTCACGATTGGCTTGTTCTCATGTGAGGATAGCTCTTTTCTGCAGGTGGAAGTACCAGGACGACTTAATGAATCGGAATTCTACAAGACCGATGATGATGCTCTACAGGCAACAACTGCCGTATATGACATGATGTCCGCGCATTATAATGCCAACTGGGCCAGCATGTATTTTGTGAAAACAATGCCTTCTGACGAAAGTAATGCTGGTGGAGCCAATAATGGTGATCAGCTGGGTTATCAGACGCTGGATGATTATACACTCGATCCTCAGAATGATAAAGTTGGGGCAGTGTGGTTCAACTGTTATCAGGTGATCTACCGTGCCAATAAAATTGTCAAGAATGTGAACGCCGACAATGCCCTTAAAGAGAGATTAGTAGCAGAAGCCAAGGCCTTGAGGGCAATAGCCTATTTTGATTTGGTAGCACTTTGGGGAGATGTACCGCTGATTTTGGATGAGGTTTTGCCAAGTGAATACACTACTATTACCAGAACACCCAAGGCAGATGTTTATGCCCAAATCGAACAGGATCTGAAAGATGCAGCACAGGTATTGCCGGTGAAAAGCACCTACAGTGAAGGTGATAAGTTCAGAATTGCTAAAGGTACAGCACAAGCGTATTTGGGGAAAGTTTATCTCTACCAGGAAAAATGGGCTGATGCTGCAAGTTCTTTTGGAGATGTGATTGCTTCGGGAGAATACGCTCTGGAAAACAGTATTCAAAAAGTGTTTTCTGTTGCCGGTGAATTTGGACAGGAGTCATTGTTTGAATTGTCATTTACTTCCGCTGCTGGTTATGACTGGGGTAATTTTCCCTGGGGTGAAAAACCGGAAAGTAATATCCATGTCCAGTTGATGGGCCCAAGGTCTGATTTCTATGTAATGGCTCCTGGTGACTCTTTACTTGGCGGTTGGGGCTTCAACGTAGCAAAGAAGAAAATGTATGACGCTTATGTGAAAGCCGGAGATGTGAACAGAAGAGTGGTTTCCATGCTTTCTGTAGATGAACTCAAAGCAGCTGGTGGTGATTGGACTACTGACAATGCTTATGATTTTGAAGGCTACTTCGAACGCAAATACGGAAGCTTCTCCAGTAGTACTTCAGGACCTATCAATGAGTTGAACTATACAACCAACTTCAGAATGATGCGCTATGCTGATGTACTCTTGATGGCAGCTGAGGCCAATTTTAGGAACGGTAATGAATCTCAGGCTTTGACTTATCTCAATCAGGTTCGTCAGCGTCCGGGTACTGCACTACCTGCTATTTCTCCAAGTGGAACAGCATTGTTTGATGCGATCGTTCTGGAGCGCCAGTTGGAACTTGCTTTCGAAGGTCACAGGTTTCTTGATCTGGTACGATGGGGATTGGCCAATCAGGAATTGTCTCCTCTCGGTTACGTAGAAGGAAAACATAACCTACTACCAATTCCGATCAATGATATCCGTACTTCCGGATTGAAACAGAATGATAATTATTAATCACTTATAGATATATGATCACTGAAGCCGCACAACCACGAGTTAACGCCAGGTCGCCATGGTTGCGCGGCTTCTTTTTAAGCCACAGTTTGTATTAGTCCTTTCCTGTTTTAATCAGGAGACAGGCCAACAACTCATCCATTACCATGAAGAAAAATATCGTACTGCTGGTCCTTATTTTCTGGGCATTTGGTTGTGATACGCACAACCTCTCCAACACGCAGGAGGCTTCATTTGCTTTTGTGCCTTCCTCCAATGTAAAAGACTTATTAGCCAAAATGACCCTTGAGGAAAAAGTAGGTCAGATGGCTCAGGTCACACTTGATGTGATCACCGAAGGAGAAAATGTCTATGTGAGTGATGAACCGCTTGAGCTGGATATGAAACTGGTTCGTGAAGCAATTCTCACTTACAAAGTGGGGTCAATACTGAATACCGCTAACAATCGCGCCCGAACTACCGAAAAATGGAACCAGATCATCTCTCAAATTCAGGATGTAGCTATCAATGAATCCCGCCTAGGAATTCCTGTCATCTATGGGATTGATGCCATTCACGGTGCCACTTATACCGCCGGTGCTACTTTTTTCCCACAGCAGATCGGCATGGCTGCTACCTGGAACAAACAACTGACCAGGCGTGCTGCTGAAATCACAGCTTATGAAACCAGGGCTTCCGGTATTCCATGGAATTTCTCACCGGTATTAGATCTGGGACGCGATCCTCGATTTCCACGTATGTGGGAGACCTTTGGAGAAGATGTTTATCTGGCTTCTGAAATGGGACGTCAAATGATCAAAGGCTACGAAGGAGAGTCCGGCAATGTTGGTGATCCGAAACATGTAGCCGCTACTTTGAAGCATTTTTTGGGCTATTCGGTGCCATATTCCGGCAAGGATCGTACACCAGCATTCATCCCGGAGATAGAACTGCGCGAGCGTCATCTCCCAACCTTCAAAGCTGCCATCGACGAGGGTGTACACGCTGTGATGATCAACTCAGGAATTATCAATGGAACTCCTGTTCATGCCAATTCGCAGATTTTGACCCAACTATTGAAAAAGGAACTGGGCTTCACTGGTGTGGTAGTGACCGACTGGAAAGATATTGATAATCTCCATGCTCGTGACAAAGTAGCTTCAAGTCCTAAGGAAGCAGTAAAGCTGGCCATCAATGCGGGAATAGATATGGCGATGATCCCATACGATTATGATTTTTGTACCAATCTGCTGTCTCTGGTTCGCGAAGGTGAAGTGCCGATGGAGCGGATAGATGATGCCGTCACACGAATTCTTACGCTCAAGAACGAGCTCGGTCTCTTTGATAACCCGGTGACAATGGCTAAGAATTATCCTGATTTTGGTTCTGCAAAACACATTAGTGTGGCCCGGGAAGCTGCGGCTGAAGCGGTCACACTATTGAAAAATGAGAAAGGAACTTTGCCACTGAAAAAAGGAGCTAAAATATTAGTGACCGGCCCAAACGCCAACAGCATGCGTTCACTCAACGGCGGCTGGTCTTATTCCTGGCAAGGAGAAAAAGTAGAAGAGTTCGCTGCGGAGTACAACACCATATTGGAAGCTTTGCAGGCCAAGGCTGGTAAGGATAATGTAATATATGAGCCGGGAGTCACTTACAAGGAAAAAGGAAGCTATTGGGAGGAGCAGGATGCAGGCATCAAAAAAGCCGCTAAAGCTGCTCAGGGTGTTGACTATGTGGTGCTTTGTCTGGGTGAAAACAGCTACACTGAAAAACCGGGTGATTTACACGATCTGACGATTTCTGATTGGCAAATACAATTGGCTAAAGCCGTAGCTGAAGTGGGAAAACCAACCATTCTTGTTTTGAATGAGGGTAGGCCAAGACTGATCAATGGCATTGAACCGGAAATGCATGCGGTGGTACAGTTGTACTTGCCGGGAAATTATGGTGGTGATGCGCTGGCTGATGTGTTGTTTGGGGAGATCAACCCGAGTGGTAAGCTACCATATACTTATCCAAAATTTGCCAACACGCTGGTCACGTATGATCACAAACCTTCCGAAGAACAAAATAAAATGGAGGGCATGTATGATTATGAGTCTGACTATGCCATCCAGTATCCATTCGGCCATGGGTTGAGTTACACGACTTTCGAATATACAGACCTCCAATTGTCCACTGATGAGTTGGCAGGGAATGACAGCTTTAAAGTTTCGATCAGGGTATCTAACATTGGTCAAGCAGAAGGTAAGGAAGTGGTGCAGCTTTATGTAGCAGATAGATATGCCAGTGTAACTCCTGACATGAAAAGGCTCAGAGGTTTTGAGAAAATCAGCTTGAAACCTGGGGAATCACGGGTAGTAACATTTGAGTTGAAAACGCGTGATCTGGCTTTTGTGGGAAAAGATCTCAACTGGCAAGTGGAAAAGGGAACTTATGGGCTGGAAATCGGTGGTCAGCGAGCTGAATTTGAGGTGCTGGAATCGCGAGTGTTTTCAGACGTAAAACCTATTTTCTAGAAAGATAAGACTTAGTAATTCTTCTTCATACTTCCGATAATAGGGCAGGGGAACAATTGGTTTCCTCGGCCCTTTATCTTTTTAGTGGGGTTGTGCTGCTATTTCGGCTCAAAAACAGAACTATCAGATTGTGCAACCATCTGCAATGCTTCTTCCATGGATCCGGCGGTTTCAGCTATGAAGCCTACTGATTGACTCATGCGGTTCAACTGCAGGCTGGAGATTGGGTTGGCAACTACACGAATAAACCTTCCCATACGGTTCGCCATGTGCTGCTGGGCTCTTTTGATTTCGCTTGCGCCAAATTGACTGACAGGTTTCATTCTCGTGACATCACTAATCAGGATAAATCCTTTTTCGAGCATATTAGCCTTTGCTATTGCTTCTTCAACGCCAGTTTTTATTTCTTCATCAGATAGAAAATCCTCCAGGCGAAGGATCAACATATTTTTATATGGGTCGACTGTGACACTATACATTTCTGCTGTGTGCTTATTGAAATCATGAATATTTGTCAAACTTAGTCGTGTACCAAAGAAAGGAATATTGGTGTTCAAACCAAAATGTTGAGTGAGTGTAGGTGAGTAGGCAGGAAGTTTGTGAAAGTGTACGGGAATAAACCGAGAAGACAAAAAAGGCCGAAGAATTAGTTCTTCAGCCCTTTATCAATCTTAAACCACGTAACTATAATCTTTAGGTTGATGTACTGGTATTTTATCAGATAGACATTTTATCCGGTTGCGCTACCATTTTTAATGCTTCTTCCATAGAGCCAGCAGTCTCGGCGATATAGCCAACAGATTTACTGGTTCGGTTAAATTGCATACTTGAAATCGGATCTGAAGTAACACGAATGATTCGTCCCATTCCTCTTTGCACTACATATTGTTGTGCTTTTTTGATTTCCTCTGCTCCACCCTGGCTGGCTGGTTTCATTTTGGAAATGTCATTGATGACCACAAAGCCATCTTTGAGTGTGTCAGACTTGCGCATCACTTCTTCGGCGCCTTTTTTCAATTCGTCATCAGACATAAATCCTTCTAAATGAAGGATGAGAAGGTTTCTTGCCTTGTCAGCTTCTATTTTATACATGTGTTTAGGTGGATAGTTTAGATGACAAAATTAGTAGGTGTTTTTTTCCAACTGTAAAATTATAGGTGGAAGAGTGTAAAGTATCGATAAACAAGCATTTACACAGGTTTTTCAGGAAGTACCTGGCATTTGTACCTTAGATTTAGGTGATTTTGCTTTAGTGTTTTAGATAATTAGATGCGTGGTTCCTCAACCAAAAGCAACGCCTCTTCCATTGAATTGACGATTTCTGCTGAGTAGCCCACTTTCTTGCTTATTCGGTTGAACTGCATGCCCGCTATCGGGTCAGCAACCACCCTGATAGTACGTGCCATTCCTTTATCAGCAAGATACTGCTGAGCTTCCTGAATCAGAATAGCTCCAGTTTGACTGGCTGGTTTCATCCTGGCAATATCGGAGATGAGGGTAAATCCGGACTGAAGTTTATCCACTTCATTTCTCATATCATTGGCAGTTTTGTTCAGTTCATCATCGGACATAAATCCTTCAAGATGGATGATCAGTAGGTTTTTAGCCTTGTCGGCTTCTATTTGGTACATGTGCTTACGGTGGATAGTTAATAATTCAAAATTAAAAGGTATACCCTCTCTTTTCGAGTATTTGTACATGGAAGGGATCAAATTGAAGGTAAACAAGTATTAACCTCCTTTTTTCAAGAAAAGTCAACCTTCCAGTTAGCAACATTTTTTAATTGAAGGGTGTTCCCTTTTTGATCATTGTCCATTATTTATCAATATTGTTGTAAACATTTTTTTATGCAGGTAATCAATTCAGCACTTCTTTCATTCGGCATGTCCGGTCGTGTATTTCATGCTCCGTTTTTGGAACTGCACCCAGGTTTTCAATTGCTTGGATCCTGGGAGCGTAGCAAGAAACAGATTCAAGCTCTTTATCCACATGCTAAAAGCTATGGTAGTATAGAGGAAGTATTGGCTGATGAAAATATTGATTTGGTGGTGGTGAATACGCCAACTTTCACGCATTTTGAATATGCAAAAAAGGCGCTGGAAGCAGGTAAACATGTGATTGTGGAGAAGGCTTTTGTGGGAAGTACAGCCGAGGCTGAGGAACTGAGGGATTTGGCAGCAGCTAAAGGTTTGAAAGTTTCTGTTTTTCAGAATCGTCGGTGGGACAGTGATCTGAAAACTGTCAAATCCATTTTGGATGAAGGTCAGCTTGGGAGGATTGTGGAGGCTCGTATTGCTTTTGACAGGTTCAGACCTAAGCTCAGTCCCAAAACCCACAAGGAAAAACCCAGCTCCGGAGCAGGAATCATTAAGGACCTTGGTGCACATGTGATCGATCAGGCACTTTATCTTTTTGGTATGCCAAAAAATGTTTTTGCCGATATCGGGATAACAAGAGAAGGCTCTGAAGTGGATGACTATTTTGATATTCTCCTGAAATATGAAGATAAAAGAGTTCATGTGCATGGCGGTTATTTTTTCCGTCAACCATTGCATGAATTTGCACTTTTTGGCTCAGAAGGATCATTCTTGAAGACGCGGGCCGATGTGCAGGAGGACCAGCTACAGCTTGGCATGAAGCCTAATGAACCAACTTACGGTATAGAGCCGAAAGTCGCTCAGGGCACCCTACATACAGCAATGTACAAACGCCAGGTACCAACTCTTCCTGGTAATTACATGGACTTTTTCGAAGGAGTCTATCAAGCAATCACTAACAATAAACAGGAGCCAGTTACCGCCCAGGATGGTGTGAATGTGATGCGCATAATCGATGCAGCTTTTGAAAGCGCAAAGCGGGAAGTGGTTGTTCGGCTTTGATTGTTTAGCATAAGTTTTTTACCCCACCTGTCCTCCCCTTTTAAAAGGGGAGGTGCCGATAGGCGGAGGGGTCATGAGAATAAAATTGTAATCATCAAAGCAAGAGCTATCAGAAAATCATAGCAATTCTGCCAAAAAATATCACTGTCTCCTTACCACCTTCCACCTACCATTTACTACCCCACCATTTACCATTTACCACCTGCTACATTTCTAGACACTTGGTCGTTTCTACACTTCCACTTCCATCTGAGCAGACCGAATCTTCTCAAGCTCTACTTTAGCGACGCTATACAACCTGCGGATCATCAGATCCAGGTGGTCGGTTTCTTTGTCGCGGGCAGCATCCAGCCACGGGTTCATGATTACTGATCTGAGAATGAAAATACCATTTTTGGCATAAGCTGTTTCAGCATCTGGGATATTTTGAAGTAGATGTTCTACTGATTCATATGAATAATGACTTGGGAAGAAAGTGGTATGGGAAACGAAATATTCCTTTCGGTATGGCATCTCGAACTTGCCACCTTCTTTGCCCAGGGAAAATGCCGCATAGACGCGTTTGTTCAACTCATTTTGCAACTCAAGAGAATCAGAACCTTTGATCCTGAAATGATAACAAACCACATTGCAGTCTGGCTGATTGATAGGGTTGAGTTCCAGCTCACCATCATCCTGATTGTAATGCTCCAGGTAAGTGTGGAAGCGTTGCGCATTTTCCAGTGAGGACTTGATCAGCTTGCCATGGCCGGTAGGGTCCAGAGGAATCGTTTTGTGAGTCAACCATGTAGCCACAGCGGCCGCACCCGGTTTGGAGCCTTCGATGATGTACGGACCGACGGATTCATTGAGGTCACTCACATCCAGAGGATTAGGAGTCTCATGATTGAGCGTGATGTAAGGAGCCACCTGATGGGAGTGCAAGACCGAATGTTTGTCTTTGAAAGCAATAATACCAGACGGATAAGGAATGAAGCCCATTTTGTGTGGGTCTATGGTGATGGAGTCCGCTTCCGGAAGTGCTTTGAGGGCTCGCTTCACATGTGGTGCCAATGCAGGATCATTGAGGTCGAGGGTTTTTAGATAACCACCCCAGGCAGCATCTCCGTGAACCCAGAAGGAGCGGTTGTTGACCAGCTCTTCTTCCCGTCGGATGTTGATGATCTCATCGATAGGATCTACTGCGCCTTCCTCAGTGGCGCCAATAATTCCAATTGCAGCCATCACAATTTGGTTGGACTTTAGGGAATCAATGCTCTCACGAAGTGCACTGGTATTGACCCGAAAGTGATTGTCGACTGGCAGGAAGTGCACATGCTTTTCTCCAAGCCCAAGTAGGTTGGCTGTCTTGCGGATGCTGTAGTGAGCAGCTTGCGATGCAAAGATCACCGGTTCAATATCCAGCTTATGATACACCTCAAAAAGCCCATTTTGGGTAATGCTGTAAGGGCCATATTTGGCTTCTCGCATCAGTTGGCTGATGCTGTGTGTTTCTGCTTCGTTGACATAGCTGCGGAAGAGCTCTGGCAGCTGCACCTGCACCTCAGGCTTCAAACCAATCAGCAATCGCTGATCTACCTGCCTGATATCTACTTTTTGCCCGTTAGCCAGAGTGATGTAAAATGGAATGCTGTGCTGCTTGCAAACTTCCTGGAAGGCCACTCCATTGAGTTGATTTTGACGCGCTGCCCACATGGCTTCCAGGTTGGCGATGGTGCCTCCGGAGGTAATATGCGCCCAGCTTTTTTCAGGGTTGTAGCCCAGCATTTTAGAAATCATTCGTCCGGCCTCCAGCTCCAGGTTGAGTGTGATGGGAGCCGACTCAGACGACACATTGTTGGGGTTGTATAGCATACCGGCAAAGTAGCCTACGATCCCGGAAATCAGGTTTTCTGACACCATGTGTCCATTGTATCGCGGTGAGTAAAACGGATAATCCGCTTTCAGCTCATTGAGGACTTTGTCCAGCTGGTTGCTGAGCACATCGAACCACACTTCATGCTCACGGCGCGTGCCACGATCCAGGATTTGCTCATCTTCCGGAAAGTAATTGCGGCGCCAGTAGATGTAGTCTTGCAGGATATAGTTGAGGATTTCGGACCAGGTACGTCCGTGTTCGGCTTTGGAGCCAAGGAAACCTGCGCCAATAGGAAAGTTCGTTTGCATGGGTTGATTGTCAGTTTTGGCGAAATTAGGGTGCTTGCCGGTCCGGAATCATGACGCAGGTCATTGTGGAGCGCGTACAGGAAGTGATGTTGGTCAGGAAAGGTGGGTGGATATCCGAATTAATACGGAACTATCCGAATAAAAATACGGATATCCAGAGTCCAAATTGACGGTTTCGAAGGCTTGAGTATCGTAGCGATTAAGCTTTAAATGAGCATTTTGTGGCAATTTCTATTGCATTAGATTACTCTAAACTGATATATTTAAGGAAGTAAGTGCAATTGTGCTTACACAGATGTTGGGCATAATTAAAAATGAACGAATCGATAATAAATAACTTAACGAGAAAGAATCACTTAAGTACCTTAATTGACCTTTTCTCAAGTGCTAACGAAATAGTTATAATAAGCCCGTTCATTTCTTCTGATTTCAATTTTTTTCCTTTTGACAAGCTGTCTCATATTGATAAACTGACCCTTGTTACAACCCTAAAACCTAAAACTAGCGACCAGTTTAAAAAAGTAACTTTTTTGGACCAACTTTTTAATTTTTGCGATAATCATGATATATCTCTCAACGTCTTAGTTGAGAACTCTCTGCATGGAAAAATTTATATCGCAAAATTTAACGAACAAGCTGTTGGAGCAGTTTTAACTTCAGCCAACTTTACTAGAAACGGTTTGAAGGTTAACAATGAATGGGGCGTATCGATTAATGACAATACGCAAATACAAACCATTGAAGAAGGAATATTGAGTAAAGTTGTATTAGAACCAATACAACGCCAACATATTGACCAATTCTTAATTGAAGTAAAAAAGCAACCTCCTCCAACTCCTAAAAATGAATGCGACTTAGACTTAACAAAACAGATTAGTTTGAACACAAACCCAATGGAAATATATAACTCTTTTAATGTATCCCTTCGGCAGTGAGCCTTAGAGAATAAGTCTGGGAAATTAGGATTTGTCTGAGTGATTTGGTAGCAGCTTGTAGAGCTGGCTAGTTTTAGTCTCTGAGATGATGGTAAGGGTGTGGTTTAGC